>FKKE01000182.1_pt1 | contig 72501 bp, 67 predicted proteins | sample 1106331 | NCBI WGS metagenome assembly FKKE01 (sample SAMEA3931202, study PRJEB13176) | freshwater metagenome | biome: Drinking water system; feature: drinking water; material: freshwater | place: China | collected 2013-02-06 | reverse complement strand
GGTAGTTTGGCTAATGACTGGGGCAGGAGTTGTCGAATCGGGTTTGCAAACGGTAGTCCGAGATTTGCGGCCATGCCTATCAGGTGAGCAAATTCCAGGGTTTGATAGAAACGTTGGAAATGAAATGCGCGGAAACCGCAGGCGGTGAGAATTTTCTCAATTGAACGCCGATTAAAATGTTGGATGTGAACTGATTGCACCCACCACATACGGTGCCGGAGAAGCTTCCCCGGTAGAGTATCAAGCTCGGGGTAGTTAATCACGAGAACACCGCTCTCATCGAGGAGCGCGTGAATATTTCGTAGTGCTCGTTTTGGCTCACAGAGATGTTCAAGCACATCCCAGAGAGTGATGATCTGGAAACGCTCGCGCACATAGGGGTTGTGGTCGAGAGTGCCCTCTTTCACCACGAGCCCTTTCTTTACGGCAGAGCGAACGAGGTCGGAACTGGGTTCTAGTCCAAACGATGTAAATCCGAGGCTCTCTGCCGCGGCAACAAAAGCGCCGCCGGCGGTGCCGACATCGAGGAGACGTGCCGGTGGTGGTGGCAGGTGCCCGAGCAGTGAGCGAAGCGTTCGCTTGTAACTTTGCCGACGCATTTCGTGTTGACTATCGTGTGTTGTGCCGGATGCCTGGCGATAGGCATCGATAATCGCCGTTTCCGAATAACGTGGATTTTCGTAAATGAGGGTGCAGTTCCTACAGCGGACGAGCCGCTGAGTCCCACGCACACCAGAAGCGCTTCCATACAACACGGCTGGCGAGGTACAAACGCCCACCTTCGGCTCACAGTAGACGGTGTAATTATCAGCGTCACAGACCGGACAGCAGATCGGGTCTTTCGTTACATCGCTCAGTGGGTGAGCCACGGTGAGTTTGTTACCTTGTCTGCGGGGGCACGAGTGAGATTCTTCATGCAGAGATTATTCCCTCGACATGGAGGCATACTTGCCACGTGGACGCATGGCGAGCAAGGAATTTTCTCGTAGAATACAACCTCCTTCAAGCCGGCGATCGGTCGTAGACGGCAGGCGGGATCTGTCGGACCCCAGAATGAGGTAGTGGCGATCCCGAGCAAGCGCGAAAGATGAATGAGTGCCGAATCAATTCCCCAGAACTCATCCATCGAACAGATCAATCGGACCGATTCGGTAAGCGCGAGTCCACAGTGTTTGACCAAGGATACATTCGAAAAGTGAGCAGTGACGGCCTGAGAGATATCGTCTGCCGCAGCAAGGTCGCTTGCAACACCAAAGAAGTGGAGCTCGAGTGGCGTCTCCGGAGCGTAGCGCGCCCCGAGGAACGAAACCCATTGCTCGGCCGTGAGCATCCGTTCGCGTGCGAGCGCCGAGCAGGCATGACCAAGACCGATTCGTCTCGGCGCGCTGGATGGCGATGATGCACTATGTGCCGATGCCGCTGTAAGCCCATTTTCTCCAAGCAGCTTCACCCGACACTGCTCGACAGTTGCTGGTGGGACGTTATAGATGGCGCAGAGTTGGTCGTAGAATCGGTAGGTCGGAGAGAACCGATTAAAGAAAATAAGATGCGTCGAGATTTTACGTCGCCAGAAGGCACTCTCGAGAAAGAAACTTACTCGATTTCTCGCAAAGGTGAAGAGCGAAAATATAGTTGTGAGCCGTCCATATGCTTCAAGATCAATAATTGTATCGAACTTATAAGTCTCCCGTAGCGCGTTTATCCCGGAGTGAAGGAGTGTAACGATATTCCGATCGTCAACGACGTGCACGCGATCGAATACTTGAAGAAGACTTGCAAACGGTGCGACTGAGGGAGTGGTGATGAGCACAAAATGGCAGTCTCGATGGGCAAGTCGGAGACCAAGGAGCGAAGGGTACGCCATTACCAAACTTCCGCCGCCCGCAAGCTTGATAAATGCAACCCGCCCGCGGAGCACGAGTTCATGGTTGCGCCGAAGGATAAGCCCAAGGCAGTAGGTTGGCACTTTGAGTAGCGCCATGAGCAAACCCCCGAGGGTGTAATCGAGAAGTTCCTTGGTTCGAAGTTTCATTGCTGTTTCGCAAATTCAACTGAGACGGGTATATCCCATCTTGTTTGATGCGAATTGTTCTGTTAGCGCTTTCCGTAATGGAACAAACCATTCCTGGCGCAGCAGAGCCGCTCTCTATTCGAGCATGGATTTTGTGCATTATCGTCGGATTGCTTGGAATCTTGTTCTTGATCTGTTGGTGGACGTTTAATTATCCGCTCACCAATTGTGACAGTCCAAGTTGGGCCCCTTCGTACTTAAAGTTTCTCAAGTACGGCGAAGAACATCCGCCGGTAAATCCACTCCGGGGTTGGCTCGTTCCCACGTTCTTCCATGCCCTTGGGCTCGTCACGATCTCCCTCGGAGTTCCGAATTTTATCGGCGCGGCTCAAGCAGTAATCGCGCTTGTCGCACTTGTTACGTTGTCGCTCCTCTTCGTCCGGAGGCTCTCACTCTTTGAAGTAGTTCTGGTCCCGGCATTCTTCTTCTCATTTCTCCGCTTCGCCATTCACACGCAGATCATCTATAGCGAGACGTTCGCGATGATCTTCTTTGTGTTGCTCATCGTCTCGCTCCTTGCCGAAAATTTTGGCTGGAAGGAGGCGCTCGCTGCGGGAATTTCGCAAGCTTTCCTCTTCCACATTCGAGTCGATAGTATCTACCTGCTCCCAATTCTCGTCGCGAGAGCACTCAGCTCGGATGGAGGGAGTGGTAAGCGACTCCGCAGTATGCTGCTCACGCTTATCGGGTTCTCGCTCACCCATTTCGCACTTCGTTACCCACTAGGTCCTGACTGGAAAACCGAACCTCCACTTGCGAAACTTATGATCGTTGCTGAATGGATGCGGCATACGAAGGAGCCCACAAATTCGCTTGCAACACGGCTTTACTTCCCGCTCGTTGAACGGCTGAGAGCTGAAGCAGGGCAAGGGAGTGTCGAGGGAATTAACGTGGCAATGGATGAAGCACTGAAAGTTTACCGTGAACACAGTGAAGAGTTTGGCTGGGAAAACCTCGCGCGTTACCTCGCTTACCAGTTTGTAAACTCTCCAGCAGAAGTTGTTTCCGACCGCGCGCGGGCGCTCGCCGATCTCTACACCTTCGTCTATAGCTCATTTTGGAAGGACTACCAGCCATTTGGCGGTTACGCCTGGGCCTACCAAAACTGGATCTTTGGTAAGTGGACGCTCGAAGAGATAAACACTTTTGTAAATAACGATACCTGCCCCGAACCGGCGCATGCCCAAGCCGAGTATTTCGAGCGCCCACCGATTCGAAGCGAGCGTGCATTCAACCTGTTACTCCGAATGCATGAGATGGGAACTCCGTATATGAAATATGTGCTCCGACCGCTGTTCCTCGCGATGATTCCACTCTGCATTTGGTTCCTCATCACCTGGCATCATGACTATCGCTTTAACTGGCTTACGGCGATTATCGTCGCCCATCTCGGGCTTCGCGCCGCACTCGTTGTCGCCGACGAACGGTATCAATTGCCGATTGACTTGTTGATGGTCTGGTGGTGTGCGCTGGGGTTACGTGAAGTGTATGTGCGAATCACCGACTGACCGAGTTTACGCCAAAAACTTCTTCCCTTTTAACACCACGCTGTCAATGATTGGGTTTCGAATACGGCGTGCTGGGGAGATCGCGTAGAATCTCTCAACAATGTCGGGAATGGAGGCCAAGAGTTTGACTCGATAACGCTGTTCGATCTCTTTCGCAATTGCCATTGAAGCGGGGAAGATGCCGCATCCACCCTCACCAAAGCTTTTCATCAGTGCGCCGTCGTCAAATTCCCCAACAATAACTGGCCGGATATTTCGATCTTCGAGCCACTGGTCAATGGTTCTTCGGAGGACACTCGTTGGAAGCGGTAGAAGCATGTTCTGACCTTCAAGCGAGTCTGGGAATCCTCGGCGCAAGCGGTTTGCTACATTCGCCTTACAAAAGAGACCAACCCGTGTCTCTCCCATGAGATGGTTGAAAGCTCGTACGTTAATATCGGACGGGATTGGATTATCACTGATCACTAAATCCAACTTGTGTGTTGCAAGGAGAGTGAGTAAAACCGACGCCTTGCCTTCGTGACATTGAAGTCGAACCGGCTTGGGGAACTCAAATACGGGGTCAAGGAGCTTGTACGCAATCAACTTTGGCACCACATCAACCACGCCAACCGAACATTGGAGCGGTCGTCCGATCGGTCGGTTATTCATCAGATCGATCAATTCACGCCCGGTAGAGAATATTTCCTCAGCGTAGCGCAGCGCGAGATGCCCATCCTCGGTCAGTGTTAAGCGCCGACCTTTGCGCTCAAAGAGCTTCTTTCCCAGGGTCTTCTCTAGTGCCGCAAGCTGAGTGCTGATGGTTGGTTGTTGAAGACGGAGCTCCTCTGCAGCAGCAGAGATGCTCCCCAACGTTGCAACGCGCCAAAAATAAAGAAGATGGTGATAGTTGAGCCAATGCAAGGGAGAAGCTCTCTACATAGAGAATATTTATATTTTACATTCAATCTATCTATTATGTCTATATGTGAAAGGAACATATAATCAGAAAAGTGCTCGAATGGTCGCGAAAAGCAGGTAGGTCATTGTGACGGTTGATGTATTATTCCCTATCGTAGATTATTGGCATTTCTACCTTTGGTTCTCTGTCGGGATCTTGGTGCTGTTAGCCCTTGACCTTGGCCTTTTCAATCGCAAGGCACACGTCATTTCTATAAGAGAGGCTGCGACTTGGGGTGTGATCTGGGTGAGCCTTGCGCTCACATTCAATGTCTTCTTCTATTGGTATGCGTTAGCTAAGTTCCAATCCCAACCTGAGCTGCTCGCCCAATTGGGAACGACGGCAGAGGTTCTCGCAAAGAAAATGAGCCTTGAATTTCTAACGGGATTCCTGGTCGAGAAATCTCTGGCGGTCGATAATCTTTTCATTTTCGTGGTCATTTTTTCTTACTTTGGTGTCCCCGCCGCGTACCAACATCGTGTGCTTTTTTTCGGAATTATTGGAGCGCTTATTTTTCGAGCGATTTTCATCGCGCTGGGTGCGCTCCTCATGCAGTATAAGATAGTCGTAATTATCTTTGGGATCTTTCTCATTATCACCGGTTTCAAGCTCTGCTTTGCCCCCGAAAAGCCAGCCAATTTTGAAAAAAGTTGGATGCTTCGACTCGTACGGCGGCTCATTCCAGTTACAGAGGTCCTTCACGGTGAGCGTTTCTTAGTGCGAATCGCGGGAAGGTTTCACGCAACGCCCCTCTTCCTCGCGCTCGCTACCGTTGAAGCGAGTGATATCATTTTTGCTGTGGATTCTGTGCCAGCAATATTTGCGCTCACGAATGAACCCTTAATCGTATATACTTCCAATGTTTTTGCGATCCTTGGACTACGATCGCTCTACTTCTTGTTGTTAGGTGTTTACGACCGCTTCCATCTGCTTAAGTATGGCCTTGGCGTGGTGCTCATGTTTGTAGGTTGCAAAATGGCTTGGCTTAATGAAGTTTACGGCGGAAAGTTTCCAATTGGAATGTCGCTTGCAATCATTACAGGCGTCATTTCAATTTCGGTTGCACTCTCTTTGCTTGTCCGATCAGAATGCAAGAAACAAGAAGTGAGCTAGGAACAGCTAACGCAGGTTAATTGGATTCCTGCCCACTGGCACCTTGTTCGGCAAGCTTTTGGGTGCCGTAGGTTTCAAGCAATTTGTTCACGTTGGTACTCTTCAGGTCAATACCATTCCCGCCATTTGGAAGGAGGAGAATTCTCTTTCCACGCAGTGCTTCCGCCATCTGCATCTTCACCATCACCTCGCCGCCGGCACCGGCGAGAGCCTTGTTCATCTCGGTGATGCCCTTTGCCTCGGCCTCGGCTTCAGCACGGACCGCCTCGGCGCGCTTCTTGTTTTGCTCGAAGTACGCATCGGCCGCGATTTTTGCCCGCTCGTATTCGCCGTTTGACTTGGCGATCATTTCGTTCACCTGGCCCTTTGCCTGCTCCACTTTCTTCAAGTACTCCTCTTTCGAGGCCTGGAACTCAGATTTGAATTTTTCTGCCTGTTGGTCGGCTACCTTCTTATCTTCGATTGCTTTTTGGTACTCAGGGTTGAATCGATAATCTTTGGTTGAGACACGCCCGACATTTACGCCATACGGGTTTAATATTTTGTTTAGCTCTTCCTTTGCCTGCTCGGCTTTCGCGTCACGCTCTTCGGCGATATAGAACTGTTCGGTCTTCAGTTCACCGAAGATATCTCGCGTAACACTCCGAGCGATTGAGCGCACTACATTGTTTCGTAACTCAGCATCATTCTGCGCGATGTACTGCACCATGTGTGGAACCTTCTCCGGAATTATTTGGTAAGTGATAATAACATCAAGCTCGATGTCATTGCCGTCAATTGTTTTAAACTTCAGTTCGTCCCGGTAGGCACGGTCTCCTCGCGTCGGATCGGCTATCATCTCGAGATTCTGAATCTTCGTATCAAACACATACCAATCAGAGATGAGCGGCATGACAAGATACGTCGATCCTGGCGCATAGACCTCCGCCTGGACGCCGGCATCACCGAACAGTCCGATTTTATTAACCAGCACACCGACCTCTGTCGGGCCAGTTGAACGGAGACACCCGGTTGTTCCTGCAAGCAGGAGGATGATGAAGCAATAAGCCACTTGGCGGAGACGCTGCATGAAAGTCACTCCTTCCGGCTAGTGACGCCGAACACTTTCAGTGTCTGGTTGAGGTTCATTGGATTTACGCCCGCGACACCGTCACTTGGAAGCACTAATAATTCGACGCCGCTTAGCACATCAGCCATCTTCAGGCCGACCATGTAATCAGAGCCGATCCCCTGCAGCGCCGTGTTCTTGAGCTCCGTTCGATACGCCTCGGCGAGCTTTACTGCAAGGTCCGCTTCAGCTCGGCGCTTCCTCGCGTAGAGTTCCTGCTCCGCTCGTTTCTGAACGATGTAAGAATCCCCTTCCTGAAGTTTAATCGCAACGTTCGCTTCACCTTCTTGAACCACCTTCTTTAGATTCGCTTCTTCGGTAGCGGCGCGCTTCTCCGATTGGTTCTTAAATACGAGCTGATCTTTTAGCTTCTTCTCCTCAATGTTTCGCTGAATCTCTGGGCTATACTGAAAGTAGCGAATGAGCACCTGTTCAATTTGAATCCCCTTCGCGGTAACCTCGGCTTCAAGTAATTTTTTTGCTTCTTGCACCCGTTCAGTTCGGAGGTGGCTATTATAGAATTCTTCGGTGGTGAGCGTGCCCAATGCCTGCTTCAATACCGGTTCCGCACGGGGGACCACGCCGTTATCGACATAGAGGGTTCCCGGACCGATCATGGTGAGTACTTTGTAGGGATCGACAATTCGATAGAGAATCGACACATCGGTATCAACGAAGAATCCATCAGATGTTTGGATATGCGCAGCGCGCTCGGTTCGATGAGCTCCAGACCCACGCTCCTCCGGACGGCTCGCCAGATCAAGTATCTGAATATCACTCGGCATGAGGTAGAAGCGACTCACTCCTGGTAGTGCAAAATGCCAACCAGGCTTGAATACCTCCTTTTGAATTCCGCGATTGACCCCGATGCGCACCTCCTTGATGCCATACTGATTTGGCCCAACATAGATGATCACGTTCATGAATAAGAGCGCGATGAAGAAGACGATAGCAAGCGCGAAGATGAACTTGGTGCTCTGAATGAGCGATTGAAAACGCTGACTCGGAAGTGTGAGCAGGTCACCCATAATGGGGTCTTTCTACTACATCGAGGAGCGGGAAGGCAATCGACTTCGCGAAGCCGTTCAGATCGCTCGTTCTTGAGGGAATAGCGTTTCTCGCTGCCAGTAAACAACAGCGAAGAGAATTACAGCGTAGAGGAGTTGCCTCATTGGGCCGAGGATGTCGGACGGAAGGGAGAGGAAACGGAGTGGCTCGGGGAGGAGGACCACGAAGAATGTGCTCAAGACCACGCCCCAGTAAGAACCCGGTTTTCCCACCACGACAATGATCAGAATAAACACAAGCTCTGAGAGGCCGAAGGTCGATGGCTCGATGTAGTTAAAGTAGTAGCTGTAGAGGCCCCCCGCAAGCCCTGCAAACATCGAGGAGACAACGAAGCTCATCATCCGGAGTCCAAACGCATTCTTCCCGAGTGCAAGTGCAACATGTTCGCTCTCGGCCTGTGCGCGAAGTCCTCGCGCGAATGAACTTCGAAACGCCGCGTAAAGCGTCACAAGCGCAACGAGGACGATAGTAGAAAGCAGCACTAAGAATTTTCGATTATCGCTAAAATCAACGGTGAACACCTCAGGGCGGGGAATTCCAGGAATTCCCAATACTCCACGAGTGAGGCTCTTCCAATTGATGAGCAGCGCGGTGAAAAGCGAACTAAACGCAAGGGTGCCGATGATAAAATAGTCGCTCGCGAGTCGTAGTGAGATGAGCCCGACAGCAAGTGCCAGCACGCCGCTAAGAATCATTCCTAACGGAAGACATTGCCAAAGCGAGAACTGATGCTCAGTCGCAAGGAGTGCCGTGGTATAGGCTCCGATCCCGTAAGCGGCGATGTGGGCAACATTGAGCAAACGGCTTAGTCCGAAGCTTAGGTTAAAACTCTGCGCGAGAATGAGGTAAATGCCGACGAGGATGAAGAGATGAATCAGGTAATCCATCGTTACACACTGCGTTTCTTCCGCTGAAACAACCCTTCCGGCTTGATTAATAAAATGAGCAACATGATCATGAAGGCGAACGCATCCTTGTAGCTCGCTGGAATACTATACCCACCGAAATCGAGTCCGATGCTTAGGTTCTCAACGAAGCCGAGAAGATACGCGCCCGCTACGGTCCCCCAAATGTTTCCGAATCCACCGAGAACCATTGAGGCAAAAGCTTTTAGCGTATAGGCCATCCCCATTGTTGGCTGAATATTCGTCTCGTACGCCACAACGATACCGGCATAGAATGCGAGAATAACGCTTACAAGGTAGGCGTACGACGTAACGCGTGAGCGGTTAATTCCGAGGCTTTCTGCGGCGTGAGAATTAATCGAGAGCGCACGAATCTTACGACCGAGCGAGCTACAGTGAATCGTTGCTGCGAGTGCAAAGAGGAGTAACATTGCGCTCACGATGATGATAATTTGAATCGGTGTTACATAGACTGAGCCAATCACTATGCTCTCCCCGAGGCTACCGGCACTGAGCGATTTCACGTTCACGCCGAATCCCATCGAGATAATTGCTTCGGCCATGTGTCCGAACGCGATCGTAGTTATGAGGACGAGGAGAAAGTGATAACGGAGAAAAGGGGTAACGAAAACATTTAACGTGCACCAGGAGAAGAGGAAGGCAATCCCCAAAGTGAACAACGAAGCGAGCGATAAACCGAAGCCAAGTTCAGCGATGAAGAGATAGAAGATATACGCCCCAACCATCATGAAGTGCCCGTGCGCGAAATTGAGAATTCGAAACAAGCCGTAATTGAGCGAGAAGCCAGAACTGATTAAGGCATAGATGCTGCCGGCGATCAGTGAATTAAGTAACAGCTGCGGAAGAATCTCAAACATTTTAGCCGCTCGTATTCGCCGCGCGACTTCGGGACCCTGGGGCTGAATTCGCGGCATCACCATTATTTGCCCCGAGATAGATCTCCTGGAGCAAGGCATTTCCGCGAACCGCACCCGGAGTGTCGTCAAGTACTACCTTCCCGGTATCGAGCACAATAATTCGGTCACAGAGCTTGTAAATAAAATTCATATCGTGCTCGATGATCAGCACGGTCTTCTTCAAGTCGAAAAGTTTTCCCAATACCTGTTCGATATCGCCTTTCATTTTTGGCGATACTCCAGCAGTCGGCTCATCGAGGAGGAACAGTTCAGCACCAAAAGCAATCGCACGAATGATTTCAAGGAGCCTCATCTGTCCGCCGGAGAGCGAACCCGCTTTCGCCTTTGCAGCTCCAGCAAGGCCGAGCTCGTCTAGGTAACTCATCGCCCTCTGATAGTGCTCGCGATACTTGGCACTCCACGGAAAGAGGAGCTTCTCTTCTCTGCTCTCGAGTGCGGTGATGATGTTCTCGATAACAGTCATCTCTCGAAAAATTCCGAAGTTCTGAAACACTCGACCGATGCCGAGGCGTGCTCGGAGGTACGAAGGAAGCGTAGTGATTTCGCGACCGTCGTAGATAATCTGACCCGCTGATGGGAGGTGAAAGCCGCTTAAGCAGTTAAAGAGCGAGGTTTTCCCGCTTCCGTTCGGGCCGATGATCCCGAGGCATTCACCAGAACGCACCTCAAAGCTCACGCTGTTCAGTATCGACGTGCCTCGAATTTCGAGTCCCAAATTGGAGACGGAGAGCAGGGTCGATTTGGGGTGGTCCATGGGGCAGTAACCTATATCACCGCATGATTTTTGTCAAAAATAGGGTATTACTGATGTTATTTAAGTCTTGGGCCGGTATGATAGCTATAGTTCGCGAGAATACCTCGTCATTGCGAGCAAAGCGAAGCACTCTCCAGGCACTCGGGCTATTGCTATCGGGTCGGTATGAGATCACCGCGGTCGCTAGCGCTCCCTCGCAATGACATAAGATCATTGGCTTTTCTTATCTCGCTAACAGGTGCGATTGCCATATTGAAAGTTAACCTCGGGTGTAAAACATGACTCGACTTCGACAGTTACTACTTGTTCTTCCTCTCTTCTTCACCATCATCTGGTCGACTCCCAGCAAGGCCCAGGACACAACAGTTCAGGTCGGCATAATCCTCCCCCTGAGCGGTGCTGGCGCGAGTGTGGGGGATGCGATTCGAAACGGCATGACCATCGGCCTCGAACAGCTCGACGCAGGTGTGCGGAAACGAATCGAAGTGTTCTATGAAGATGACGCACTCCTCCCGAAGAACACTGTTGTGGCATTTCAGAAACTTGTTGCGACAAACAAGGTCGATCTGGTGATCTGCGCCGGGTCAGCTGCGGGAAAGGCAATCGCACCGCTTGCAGAGCAGCTCCGTATCCCGCTCATCGCCATCGCCTCCGATCATGAAATCGTTCGCGATCGCACACACGTGGTGAACTTCTGGGTCACGCCCGAGGAGGAAGTTCGGGTGCTCGTTCCGGAAATGGTCCGGCGTAACTATAAAAAGGTCGCGATTATTTCCGCAACACACGATGGTCCCATTTCAATAATGAAGAACTTCGATCAAATGAACCAAGGGAAGTTTGAGGTCGTGCTCGCCGAAGATTATCCACAAGAGGCACGAGATTTCCGAGCGTTCATTGCGAAGCTTCGCACGAAGGAGCAGGTTGATGCGATCTTAATTCTGCTCTACGCAGGCCAAAACGGTCTTTTCGCTAAACAGCTCCGGCAACAGAAGCTGGACATTCCGCTCATTGGTGTTGAGTTTTTTGAAGATGCCGATGAGGTAAAGAGTTCTGAAGGCGCACTCGTCGGCCATTGGTTCGTAAACTACGACGAGCCCAACGATGAGTTTATGAAAAAATTCAAGGAACGCTTTCCAAACTCGTCAACAATGGCCGCCGGAAACGGTCACGACGTGATCTTGCTCATCGGCGCAGCAGTAGCGAAAGATTCGAAACGCGAGGCCTTAAACACGTTCCTTCACACGGTGTCCAATTTCTCCGGTGCGCTCGGCACTTTTTCTGCATCAGGGGATAATCGATTCACACTCCCCGCGGCAGTGAAAATAGTAACTGATGATGGATTTAAGAAGGTAGCACAGGGGAGCACTCAAGTGTCGGGGTAGAGCAGGGAAGTTGCGAGCGATACCTCTCATGAACTGTAAACAATGCGGTACAACGTTTCAGGTGTCGGCTGACGATCGGGCCTTACTCGATCTTCTTGCGCCACGTATTGTGGAAGAAACTATCCCGCTTCCCGATCCCCGCTGTTGCCCACTTTGCCGGATGCAACGCCGGATGGTCTGGCGCGGTGAGCTCCAACTCTTTCGTCGAAACTGTGACCGCTCCGGGAAACCCATCCTGAGCTTCTATCCACCGGAGGCCCAGGTGAAAGTGTACAGCAACGATGAATGGTGGAGTGATACGTGGGACGCGCGGGAGTTTGGCACTGAGTATGACTTTTCTCGGCCGTTCTTCGCACAGTTTGCCGATCTGCTAAAAGTTTCGCCGTTACAGGCTCTCACGGTTCAAGGAGAGAGTGAGAATTCTGATTACGTAAATTGCGCATCATGGAACAAAAATTGTTACCTCGTCGCTGGCGCGAATTATAACGAGGATTGTTACTACGGCAATTACATTAATCGCTGTAAAAACTGCGTCGATAACAATTTCCTTGCCGACTGTGAACTCTGTTACGAGTGTATCGACTGCACGAACTGCTATGACGTTCGTTACTCACAGAACTCGCATCACTGTTCGAATTCGGCCTTCCTCCTCGGTTGCCGGAGCTCTGCAAATTGCTTCGGCTCAGTGAATCTAATCAACAAACAATACGTTTTCTTTAACGAGCAGTTGACGAAAGAAGAGTACGTCCGACGGGTGAATACGCTGGCACTCCAGAAGCGTAGCGAGGTGGAACGCGTTATGCAGCGCTTTAGCGAGCACCAACTCGCCTACCCACGTCGGTTCATGATGGGGGAGCAGAATGAGCACGTATCTGGCAATGAGCTCAACAACTGTAAGAATGCCCAGTTCTGTTTCGATGGGAGTGAACTCGAAGATTGCCGTCATTCTACCTGGCTTCATCGAGCAAAAAACTGCATGGATATCTATTCTTGGGGATTCTCTGCCGAACTCTGTTACGAATGTAGCATTGTCGGTGCGGACAGTTATCGTTCGCTCTTTAGCGTACGAACCTACGGTGGCGAGGAGTGTCTCTACTGCGTCGACACCTTCAACTGTAAATCATGCTTTGGTTGTGTCGGGCTGAAACGTGGTGAGTACTGCATCTTGAACCGGCAGTATTCGAAGGAATCGTATGAGAAGCAGCTCAGCACAATCATTGCTCACTTAAAACAAACGGGCGAGTGGGGCGAGTTTTTCCCCGCGGCACTCTCTCCACTACCGTATAATGCGACGATCGCTCAGGATTACTATCCGCTCGAACGGGAGGAAGCGCTCTCGTTTGGGTGGAAGTGGCACGACGAAACGGAAGCCGAGCCGCAAAACGTGGAGTTAGTCAGCCCACCCGACGACATCGACGAAGCTTCACCCGATGTGCCGCAGCAACTCCTTCGCTGTAAGGTTTCCGGGAGAGCGTTTCGCCTCACCAAGGCTGAATTTGGCTACTACAAGGAGCATCGCCTGCCAACCCCCGCGTACTCATTTATCGAACGGCATAAGGCTCGACTCGCGCGGAGAAATCCTCGACAGCTCTGGGATCGAACGTGTGCACGCTGCGAAACCTCTATCCTTACAAGCTATCCGCCCTATCGTAAGGAACAGATTGTCTACTGCGAGCGCTGTTACCAGGAGGTGTTGGACTAACGTTGCGCGCGTTAACTCAGCGCTTCATATCGGATGGTAATCACTTCGAGCTCTCGCGGCCCTTTGGGCGAGCGAAAGGTTACGACGTCTCCCACTTGGGCTTTAAGCAATGAGGACCCAAGTGGCGAGAGCCAGCTAATTCTTCCACGCGCGGGATCAGTTTCGTCAATGCCAACGATGGCATACGTCTTCTCGACGTTATCTTCATCGAGCACCGTAACGGTTGCGCCGATAAAGACCTTCGTTTTATCCGGAATCGCCAGTGGATCGACTACCTCGACATTATCGAGGCGTTTGGCGAGAAAGCGAATCCGCCGATCGATTTCACGTAAGCGCTTCTTCCCGTAAATATAGTCAGCGTTTTCGGAACGGTCGCCATTCTCTGCCGCCCAACTCACTACCTTACAAACATCCGGACGTTCCCGGTGTTTTAGGTGAAAGAGCTCCTCCTGGAGCCGCTTGAGTCCTGCTGGGGTGATGTAATTCTTTGCTCCACTGGGGAGCACCGGAGCCGAGATCTCCTCCTCCTCGTCGTTCTCTTTGTCTTCCTTCGTAAATGCCTTACTCATAGCGACATGGTAGCAGAGGAGCGACGGAGAGTCACAAACCCCAATAAACATGCCCGTTTTTGTCCGAGGAACTCCCGGGTGGTAGTATTTGCCACAGCGGTCGACGTTTCTCTTATAACTCTAGCGGGGCTCACGGTGACTCTCACCGATGAGCTCATAGGGTAGGGAAAGGTCGAGGAGGACTTTCATGAGAGACTATCATCTTGTTCAGTTACTTAAATCGGGCGATGTCGAGGAATTTAACCGCATTCGACCGCCAGTCCTCGATCTCCGTTGGTCGGAGTTAAATGACCTTGTGCTCCCTGGAGTCAATTTCAGCGGTGCGGACCTGCGACAGACAAACCTTGCTCGAACCGATCTCACCGGCGCAAACCTCCGCGGTGCGATTCTCGAAGAGGCAAACTTGCAAGGCGCAATTCTTCGCCGGGTCAATCTCTGTCGAGCGATCCTTCGAAACGCTAACCTTTCTCATTCCGAGCTTCGTGAAGTCTATGCACGCGAGGCCGACTTTCGTGGCGCACGACTCGACGGCGCAAAGATTGAGGATGATAAGTTTGCGGCGTAAGGGTATCCTGTAGGCTTGAATTATCTCGACCTGCATTAAGGCAACGACAGTTCTTCTTGGACTTAGACTTTAACTTCGCCTTAGACTTTGCCTTGAGCTTAGACCTGAGCTTGAGCTTGAACTACCGCTTTGACTTCGACATGGAACGCCGGCGAGAGTTACTAGCCAAAGTTTAAGTTATGAGGAGAAGCTCAAGTTCAAGTCTAAGGCGAAGTTAATCGTGAGGTGTGCTCAGAACGTTGTACGCACTAATTATTTTCAGCCGCAGCGAAGGCCGATTCAATCGTTAGCTCGCCGCCTCCTACCTCCGTCAGCCAATCAAGGAAAATATCAACCCGAGTATCAAATGAGAGGTCGCCCGGCGCACAATCGTTCCGCGTGCCGCCTGAGGTGATCCCGACAAGGCGTGGTCCGTTCCCGAGGTCGACGTACGCTGGTCCGCCGGAATCACCAAAACAGGTGTTGCTCTCGCCTTCGCCGTCAAATCGCCAAAAGATACGGTACTCGTCCACTTGATGCACCTCGGTAAATCCCAGCTGACCAGAGCTCCCAATTGATTCATCGTCTCCGGTAAGTCCAAAGCCCACGAGGAGGAGCAGATCTCCACGTGCCACCGGGTAGTCGGTGAGCAGCGCCGTTTCGCCTAAGAAAGGAGCAGGGAAGCTCACCACGGCAATATCGTATGCAGTCGCAAGCAGGCCGGGGTAGAGCGGACTGGGAACCATTCGCTTTGGCTGGTAACTCGGATGAACGTCGATACGCGAACTAGCCTGTGCAAGTATAGCGCCATCTACTTCCATGATCACGGTTACGGCATCATTTTCAACACGAGCGCCGCTCAACTCAACAACACAATGAGCGGCCGTGAGGAACTTATGTGCGCCGATCCACGACCCGCTACAGGATACCCATGTCGAATCTCGCCGATTGATGTAGATCTGATTAACCTCGGGGAAGTTATCGCCTTTTGGAACGCCATTAATGATCTTGGGGATGGCCTCAGTTTGGTTCGATGAGGAACCACCACCACAACCGATGAGCGTTGCCACGGTAAAAACTAAAATGAAGAGAGTTTTCATTACTTCCAACCCAGTCTTAGATGTCGACAAAACCGAGGTATTTTCTTAGCTTTATTGCAGAACAAAAAAATCGAGCCTACTGAAGTACTTGGCAGGTCCCGATTGTAGCCGTTCGCGGTGGCAAATAAGCTTGACTACTTCTTGCCATTGCGAGAGAGCGCTAGCGACCGCGGCAATCTCATGCCGAGGGAATAGCGACCACCACAGTGGGTTGAGATTGCTTCGCTGCGCTCGCAATGACAATAGATTAGAGTTCTTTCAACCGTGAAAACGGTAACCTACGATTTCTGAAGGACAATCATGCAATCAGTCGTTATATTGAGAGGGAACCGGAGCCCTGCAATGCGTGCCATCGGTCGAATACTCATTGTGTTTCTCTTTTCCGTGGGAACGCTCGTCGTGCGTGCCCATGCGGATGAGCTCCCCTTCACGCTCGAGAGCGATCCATTGCTGTTGCCGGAAACGGCGCTCATTGAAACGAGCAAAGGCGCTTTTGAAATCTCATTCTATCGAGAGGCAGCACCAATTACCGTCCAAAACTTCGAACATCTTGGCCGGAAGGGCTATTTTAAGGGCCTTACATTTCACCGGTATGTCCCAGATTTCGTCATCCAAGGGGGAGATCCCCTCGGGAATGGTAAAGGAGGTCCGGGTTATACGCTTCCACCAGAACATTCCAGTCTGAAACACCTCCGAGGAACTATCGGGATGGCGCGAAAAGCAGATCAGGTAAATACAGAACGTCAATCAAATGGTAGCCAATTTTACATCTGCTTAAGCGAGGCTCCTCACCTCGATGGACTCTACACGGTATTTGCGCGGGTGCTCAGTGGTATGGAAAATGTAGAGAAGCTTCGACCGGGCGATAAGATTATCGCCGTCCGCTTCCCGCGAAAGAAGGCCAATCAGCAGGTGACACGATGACCCGTTCCGTTAGACTCTGCTTGATTTCAATACTGCTGAGCCTGTCGATTGCGCCGTTCCTCTGGAGTACTCCGAATCTGCCACGTGCATTTGCTGAGGAAGGGAAGGGCGAGCATGCACGACCGGCCTCTAAAAAAGAGTCAAAGTCGAAGTCAAAGGCGAAAGCGAAGCATAAAAGCAAAGAAGAACCTGCCAAGCCAGAACGTAAACGAGCTATTGGCGAAGGCTCGAAGATCGATCATGCCAAATTGAACGCTGGTCAACAGCAAGATCTCGGTCTCGATGTGCTGCTCGTGCTCGATGCATCGGGGAGCATGCGACGAACGGATCCTCTCCGCCTTCGTGACCAAGGGGCCAAACTTTTCATTCGTTTCCTCGGTGAACAAGATCGATTAGTGGTCGTTCAGTTCGACCGGGAAACAAAGACCGTTTTAGAATGGACCAACGCCACCCCAGCCGTTCTTCCAACAATCGACCAAGCAATCTCCAGTATCTCGGTCGAGGGGCGCTTTACGAACCTATTCTTGCCGGTCGCGAGTGCCCTAGAGCTCCTCCAAGCCCAAGGGCGGCACGATGTGGGAAAGTACGTGGTTCTCTTGAGCGATGGCAAAATGGATCCACACCCGGCACAGGGAACGCCCGAGGCGCTCACCGAACAGCTGTTTAACGAAGTTCTTCCGCGTTACAAAAAGAATGGGGTGAAACTCTTCACCCTTGCACTGAGCGACGAGGCGGATCATCAACTCCTTGCGCGACTTGCGCAGGCGACCGATGGGCTTTACTGGCAAGCCCGCGACGTGAATGACATTCACCGTAAATTTTCCGAACTCTTTCTTGCGCTGAAGAATCCACAAACTCTTCCGCTAGACGAAGGAGGATTTGAGATTGACCAGAACATCCGTGAGGCCACTTTCTTTATCACACGTAAGGCTGGCGAAGAGAACGTGGAGTTGCTCGACCCGGAGGGGAACGAAATTACGAACACGAATCTCCCACCGAACATTCGGTGGTACAAAGCATCGCAATTTGACGTTGTAACTGTAAACAACCCTCAGGCAGGGCGGTGGCGGGTTTGGGGAATTGAGAATCCGGAGGGTTTCGCCTCGCTCCTTACCGATCTCCAGTTGCAGGTGCATTGGGGTGCTACTTCACTCAATGCTGGAGATTCGGTGCTCGTTATCGCCCGTCTCACTGAACAAGGGAAGCCACTCGAACTTCCCGAACTCCAATCAATTGGCTACTACACGTTGAAGATCGTTAACTCTGACTCAAAGGAAGTTCACAGCAAAGTCAGCTTGAAGGATGATGGCACCGGCGGTGACGAGAAAGCGAACGACGGACTGTTCTCAGCGATTGTCCCGATGGAACAAGAGGGAGAATTCGATGCACTCGTTGGCGTCACCTCGGCAACTTTTACTCGTGGTCAAACCGAACGGCTCTCGGTAAGCGGAAGCGTGCTCGCTCTCTCGGTCGAGAAGAAGGAGGCGGGGGGCGACTATTTTCTTGCGCGTGTGAGCGATCAACTGAAGGAGGCAGACCGTCTCAAGGTCGAAGTAGTGGCGAAGGAGATGAGTTCCGGAGAGACGCATGTTCTCCCGCTCAGTAAACGCACAGGAAATCCGCGGGAGCTTGAGGGAAACGCAGAAGAGCTTCCTCCCGGTGAATACGAGGTCTTTGCCCGAATCGAAGAGAAGCGAGGAAAAGAGAGTAAGGGTTACAGTACGACCATTCGTTACTCGAAGCCGGTTGACGAAAGCTTGCCTGAGGCGGATCTCATGCCACTTGCCGAAACCGAAGAAGAGGAGAGTCACCTCCCTCAGCTTATTACTGGGGGGGTGCTTGCCTTCGTTGCCCTCGTAAATATTTTCTTCTTCGGGATCGTTATTCGCCGGAGATTTTCGCGAAAGCCTGAAGCCCTCTCAGCAAGTGCCGCGTATCAAGTTCCTCCCGAGGTCGAGACGAAACTCGCAGAACTTCGCAGTCGGGTAGGCGAGAGCACCACAGAGGGAAATTCAGACAGCAATCCAGCCCCAGCGCCATTCCAAACAAGCGAGGAAGCTGCAACTACGGATCAGATCGCGAATCCTTCCGGAGAAGCACCTTCGTCAGATGAGGCGAAAGGGGAAACACAGTGACAATTGCTTTAGCGATTACCATTACTCTCATCTACCTCATGGGTGCGGCGATGATCGCCATGAATCTTCGTCGTAACGCTCGTAGTCAACAGGACAACGCCGAAGAGAGTGTAAAATCAGTCGAGCGTCGAATTCAGTCGCAAACGGAGATGCTCGCTGAGATTGAGCGCTTGAAGTCGGCGCTTGTTCCGCGGGAAGAGTTTGACCAGAAGAAAAAGGAGATGGGAACGCTCGAGGAGAGCTTACGAACTGAACGTGGCCGGGTCACCATTACCGAGGCTGAACTCGAAGCCCTTGAAGGACGGCTACGTGAATTTGAAGAGATCGAGCGTGAGCTTCAGGCGAGCACTCTAGAGATTGACCGCGAGATCGAGATGCTCCGGAGTCAGGAGAAGGAGGTTGCCAAGCGTAATGAAGAGCTCCGCGTTCAACTCGAAACAACCCTCGAGAGTGTCGGGCAGATGTTGGCGAAGGCCGAAGAATTATTTGAAATCCAAGATGAAGTCGAGCGTGTGAAAGCAGCGCTGAAGAATGTCGAGCAATCCGTTTCCCGCTACACCGAAGACGTCTCGTCGGTGAATAAGAGTTACGTAAATCTGAAACGTGCCTACGACGCGCTCGACATCGAGTACGCGCAAATTTACGAAAAACAGAACGAACTCGAAGCCGCCCGCGGAAATTCTTAACTTTTCCTTAGACTTCGCCTTCGACTTAAACCTAGACTTGAGCTTGAGCTTATCCACGTAACTTAACCTTCGACTAGCAACTCCGATCGTTCCTGATAGTGAGAAGCCTTTTGTCGAAGCGAAAGCCCGAGTTCAAGCTCAAGCTCAAGTCGAAGATCAAGGTTAAGTCGAAGGCGAAGTCAACGACGAAGCTTAATTATAGTCGGCGTAATTTAATATCGCGTGACTGGTTGTTCCAGTTGAAGATCAATATTAATCAGCTATAATTATCGCCTTTCTCGCTACAGCACGAGGAGACTGGACGATGAAGCTATCTGATACGCGTTACGAGTCACTGAAGACCGCTGACTTTAACTACCTCTGGCACCCGTTTACACAACACCAACTCTGGTTCGACGCCGATCCACTCATTATCGAGCAAGGGGAGGGTGTTCAGCTCATCGACGTCCAGGGGCGGAGATATTTAGATGGAGTGAGTTCTCTCTGGTGCAACGTGTGGGGACACGCTGAGCCGTCGATCACACGAGCAATCCAGCAACAAGCGTCGCGAATTTCGCATAGTACTTTGCTTGGTCTCTCTCACGTCCCAATAATCGAACTATCCGAGCGATTGATTCGCTTCATGCCGGAATCGCTTCGACGTGTCTTCTATGCCGAGAGTGGAACGACCGCAGTTGAAGCTGCACTGCGGATGAGCCTTGAGTGGTGGGAACGTGAGGGGACGGACGCTTCTCGAAAGAAGACAAAATTTGCCTCTCTCGTTGGCGGATATCACGGCGATACGCTTGGTGCGGTTGGAGTTGGATTTGTCGAGGACTTCCACCGTGCATTAAAACCTGCAGTCCGGGAGGGATGGCGAATTCGTCCCCCACACTATTTTCGCTTCTTCGAGAGATATTCGCCCACCGCCGCGCTCGAGGCGAGCATTGCCTCACTTGAACAATTGTTCGCGAAGGAGGCAGAAACAATCGCCGCGTTGATCTTTGAACCATTTGTTCAGGGCGCAAGTGGTATGTGGATTCAGCCTACAGAGTTCGTCAGCGCAATCGCTGAGCTGTGCCGCAAGCACGACGTGCTGCTCATCGCTGATGAGGTTGCTACCGGCTTCGGAAAAACAGGAAAAATGTTTGCCATTGAACACGCTGAAATCAAACCGGACTTGCTCGTTCTCGGGAAAGGTCTCAGTGGCGGTTATCTCCCGCTTTCAGCCGTAGTCGCAAGCGACCGAATCTTTGAGAATTTCCTCGGTTCTCCAGAAGAGCAGAAGACGTTTGCTTTTGGCACCACTTTCTCCGGAAATCCCCTTGCCGCCGCGGCCGGAGTGGCAAATCTGACACTCTTTACCGAGGAGTCAGTTTTTCCGAAGCTACAGCGCAAAATCGAACATTTCACCGCCGAGCTTGCCCGCCGTATCGCTCCACTTTCACACGTTGATGAAGTTCGGCAATTTGGACTCATGGTGGGGATCGAATTGACGAAGACGCCAAAAACTCGCACGCCATACGCCGCGGCAGAACTCGCCGGAGCGCGAATCGTTCGCGAGGCTCGGCGGTTAGGCGTGATTATTCGACCACTTGGAAACGTGATGGTGTTGATGCCAGCACTGGCGATGTCTGAAGAAGAGCTCTCGCGATTGGTTGATGTTACAGCCGAAGCTATTGAAGCTGCTCTTGGTAGTTAAGTCTAAGAAATGAGCCATTCATTGTCATTGCGAGCGAAGCGAAGCAATCTCCAACCACCGGAGCTATTGCTATTTCCTCGGTAGGAGATTGCCGCGGTCGCTAACGCTCCCTCGCAATGACATACACACTATTCTATTAGAGGTAGTATTGAATTGATCTCGAGCCAAGCAAAGTCCCTACACCCAGCAATACTCGTGACTGCCACTGATACAGGTGTGGGAAAAACCACACTCCTTCGCTATCTCATTCCCTGGTTTCAGAGAGCAGGAACACGAGTTACTGCACTGAAGCCGGCTGAAACAGGGTGTTTTGTCGACCGCGGGAACCTCATCGCTTCTGATGCCGAGCTCATTGCTCGTACACTATCAATAACAAGCGATCAGGTTGTGACCTATCGGTTCGCATCTCCGGTGGCGCCTGCTGTTGCCTCGCTCCACGAAGCGCAACCGATCGAACTTTCTCTCATTCAATCACGAATCGAAGAGCTACGACGGCATAACGACCTGGTCTTTGTTGAGGGGGCTGGGGGCCTCCTCGTTCCAATTACGTTCGAATACTCTTATGCCGATCTCGCGCGAGATTGTGCGATGCCGGTGTTGGTCGTAGTGGGATCTCGATTGGGTGCGCTCAACCAAGCGCTTCTCACCTTTGAGGTGCTCCGGGCACGTGGCCTTCACTGTCTCGGCTACGTCCTCAACGATCTGTTTCAGGAAAGTACACCGACGGGAGGAGCAACTGTTCCCTCAGTTGATGCGATTCAAACAAATCGAGAAGCGTTGACGATGCTTGCAAGTCGTTACGAAATCGAAGAGATTGGCTACCTTCCAAGGCTGTGTGCTCTCGCTAGTGATTCGATTGATCTGGGCGAATGTACGCCGGAAATGGAGAAGCTCGGCACAGAAATCAAAAATCGCCTCTCGTTGGCCACTTAATGTCATTGCGAGCGAAGCGAAGCAATCTCCAAGCACTGAGGTTATTGCTATCGGGTCGGCATGAGATTGCCGCGGTTGCTACCGCTCCCTCGCAATGACATTAACGGTTACAGAATCGCTTCTCGTTGGCCTAAGAGACTATTATTTGCTATACCAAGAAACTCGGTATTTCGCTGTTTCTGAGCTAACAGTTTCTCACTTCGATGCAAGATCAGTTCCTCCTCGCCTACGTGCAAGCGAAAAATATTGAGCCAGATCTCCTTGCTCGTCTGCAGGGACTTTCTTTTGCGGAGCAAGCAGCACTGGGCGCGCTGCTCGCCGGGTTCTCACCAACAGTTGGCACTCTCCGGGTACTCTTACGTCTCGCGACAGAGATCTGTGAACGAGACCGGCGTGAATTATCGCATTTTCTCGCGGATCCTCATCTCCATCAGTTAGCACGCGCCGAGTTAGCGAGTCCGAAAGAAAAAGAACAACGTATTCGGGCTTGGCTTGAAAGTGAACGCTATCCGCAGTTAGCACGAGTGAAGCAGGCAATCGAACTCTGTCGTCAAGACTTAATCCGCGAAACAGGGATACGACTCGAACTGCCGCATGATTTAGAAGGCGACACACTTACAGCAACCATATCGCTCCGTGCTCCGGAGGATTGCTCTCGCATGGCGCGAGCATTGGAAACACTCGCACGCCGCCCGGAATTTTCGAACCTGCTTGCGCTGCTTCGCGGAGAGATCTAAGTGGCACTCTCCTATCGTCGAGGATTCTGGCCGGAGACTGTCTATTATACTGAAGAGGCACTCGCCGATCCGCTCACCGAACGCGTGCTTGCGCGGCTCCCGGCCGATATTCCACGTGAGCGCTTGGCAAACCGTTTCGACCCACTCTCGGGTGAGAGTGCAAACGCTGCAGAGAGAATTTCAAAAGGGAAACGACGGCTCCTTCTCACGAGGCACCTCGGGCACTTCCTCGAAGCCTGTCCGGGCACCCAAGATCATGTTTGCTGTAACCTCTGGATCGTAAACCCGGGCGAGGGTTGCCCGATGGATTGCACCTACTGTTACCTCCAGTCTTATCTTGCGCGGAATCCAACCTGTAAGCTCTATTCCAATGTTGCTGACATGCTGCACGAAATAGCAACCGCTGCGAGGCGCGAGCCAGGTCGCATGTTTCGGGTAGGAACCGGTGAATTGATCGATAGTCTCGTCTGGGATGACCTCACCGATCTCACCCTCGAGCTCGTCCCATTCTTTGCGCAATATTCAAATCTCACTTTGGAACTGAAGTCGAAGTTCTCATTTGTTGAGAATCTCGTACTGCTCAAATCTGAACATCGAGGGCGCACAGTAGTTTCTTGGTCGGTCAATGCAGGTGAGGTGAACGAACAAGACGAGGCGTTCACCGCGCCTGTTTCGGAGCGGATCGATGCCGCGTGTAGGGTTATTGAAGCAGGATATCGCGTGGGAATTCATTTTGACCCCCTCGTCCTCTTCGAAGGTTGGCAGGATGGATATCGCGATCTCATTCGTTATATATTCTCGCGCATTGAACCAAAGGACGTGGCGTGGGTGAGTATCTCGACGCTTCGGTATAAGCCAGAGATGCAAACTACGATGAGACGACGTTTTCCAGAGAGCAAAATCCCCTTCGGGGAGCAGGTGCTCGCGAGCGATCGGAAACTTCGTTATGTTCAACCCCTTCGCTTTAAGTTAATGAACTTCGTATGGAAAGAGCTTCAGGCTATTCACTCGTCCCTCCCAATTTACATGTGTATGGAGAGTGCCGCTGCATGGCGAACAATCGCTGGCGAGCCCCCTGCACGTCGGAGTGAGTTGGTCGAAATATTCTCCCGAAATGGCGCGCTGAGAGAGCGAACGCAGTGATCAAATTGATCTTTCGAAAAGTATTTGGCACGAAAAACGACCGTGAGCTGAAGTCGCTCCGTCCACGTGTTCGGCAGATTAATGAGCTTGAATCAGCGGTGAGCAAGCTCCGCGACGACGAACTTCGCGGCAAAACCATTGCATTTCGTGAACGCATCGACCAGGGTGAATCGCTCGATTCGATACTCCCCGAGGCGTTTGCCGTTGTTCGCGAGGCATCACGTCGTGCGCTTCAGATGAGACATTTCGATGTTCAGCTGATCGGCGGAATGGTACTCCACCAAGGAAAAATCTCAGAGATGAAAACCGGCGAGGGGAAAACCCTTGTCGCAACGCTCCCCGCGTATTTAAACGCGCTCGCCTCAAAAGGCGTGCACGTAGTGACGGTCAATGACTATCTCGCACGGAGAGACGCCGAGTGGATGGGCCGACTCTACTCCTTCCTTGGACTCTCGACTGGCGTGATTGTAGCAGGAATGGATCAGAGCGAGCGCTACGCCGCTTATCGATCGGACATCACTTACGGTCAGAATAATGAATTCGGCTTCGATTACTTGCGCGACAACATGAAGCTTGAATTTGCAGAAAAGGTGCAGCGTGGCCATCACTTTGCCATCGTCGATGAAGTCGATTCGATTCTTGTCGATGAGGCTCGAACTCCGCTTATTATCTCCGGTCCGAGTGAGGAGGCAACCGAGAAATATCAAACGGCAAACGGCCTGATTAAACATTTACGTGACACGGAGCACTACACAGTTGACCTGAAGACGAAGCAGGTCATGCTCACCGACGATGGAGTAACAAAGGTAGAGCAGCTCCTCAATATTGAGAATCTCTACGATCCGAAACACATGGATGTTGTCCATCACGTTACCCAGGCACTCAAAGCGCACGTCACGATGCGGCTGGATGTGGACTACGTTGTTCGAGATGGACAGGTAATTATTGTCGATGAGTTCACTGGAAGGTTGATGACTGGACGGCGTTGGTCTGATGGACTCCATCAAGCAGTTGAGGCCAAAGAAGGGGTGAAAATCGCACGTGAGAATCAGACGCTCGCGACGATTACTTTTCAGAACTATTTTCGAATGTATTCCAAACTTTCGGGGATGACAGGTACCGCCGACACGGAAGCCGTTGAATTCCGAAAAATTTACAATCTCGACGTGATCGTAGTTCCCACGAACAAACCTATGGTTCGCGCAGACTATCCGGATGTCGTTTTTGCGAGCGAGCGAGGGAAGTACAACGCTGTCTGTGATGAAATTGTGGAATGTGTCGAGCGAGGTCAGCCGGTGCTTGCTGGAACTGCGAGTATCGAGAAATCAGAACTCTTGAGCTCACTACTTGGCAAACGAAAGATTAAACACCACGTGCTCAACGCCAAACAACATGAACGCGAAGCTGAGATTGTCGCCCAGGCGGGCAGATTTCGCGCGGTAACGATCTCGACCAATATGGCGGGCCGTGGAACCGATATCATTCTCGGGGGGAATCCCGAATTTCTTGCTGCCTCTGCAGCTGGAACAAAAGACTCGGCAAATCCAACATTTCAGGAGGAACTCGCCAAGTTCCGCGAGCTTTGCGCGGCAGAACGGGTGCAAGTTATCGAGGCCGGTGGCCTTCATATCCTCGGAACGGAACGACACGAGAGTCGCCGAATCGACAATCAGCTCCGTGGTCGTTCTGGCCGGCAGGGCGATCCGGGAAGTTCGAGGTTTTACGTCTCGCTCGAGGATGACTTAATGAAACGCTTCGGTGGCGAGCGGATGCAAGCCTTGATGGCTCGCGTCGGACTCAAAGAAGACGACGCGATTGAGGGGAAACTCGTCGCAAGTGCCATCGAACGAGCACAAAAGCGGGTTGAAGGTTACCATTTCGACATTCGTAAGCATCTTCTCGATTACGACAATGTGATGAATAAGCAGCGGGAAGTTATCTACACGCTGCGCGAGAAGATCCTCCGTGGGGAAGAGATCGAAGAACAGATTCTCGAAATGATCCCTGACGTAATCGAGGATATCGTAACCCTCCGGGCAAGTGAGAAGGAGCGGGTCGCGACGTGGGATGTGGCGGGTATGTTTGGAGAGTTCCGCCATTGCTTTGGCTTGGAGGTTTCTCCTCAGCCATTTCTCGAGCGGCTCGAGCACGCTGGCAAGGAGCTTGCCCAAGAGATCTTCGACGAACTCCGGCTCCAAGCGCTCAAGCGCTATGAGGAACGAAAATACCGATTTGGCGGAGAACGGATGGTGAAACTTGAGCGGATTATCTTTCTCCAGGCGATCGATCACTTCTGGAAAGAACATCTGACGAACATCGACCATCTGCGCGAAGGAATTCAGCTCCGCGCCTGGGCACAACTCAATCCGCTCCTTGAATATCAGCGCGAAGCATTCGCGTTGTTCCGCTCGATGATGCTCGCGATAAAAGTCTCCGTGCTTCAAAACCTGTTCATTCCTGAGCTACCGAACGAACAAGAGATCAGCGAGCTTGAACAACGTGAGCATGAGCTGCAACGGAAGCGCGAGGAGCTTGCAAAAACGATTCATGAAGACGTGCTCGATGCACCCTCAAACAAAGTGACGAACGGCCCAGCAGACGGTGGCTCGCAGCTCAATCGCGAACAACGGCGGAGACAGGAAGCGATTCAGCGATTGGCACGAGATGTCGCACAAGAGTCTCGCCCCGGTGAGTTGCCGGGAATGGCAGTTGCAAGGGCGAGCAAGAAGAAGAAACGGAAGGAAGAGCGGAGAGCGAGGCGAAAAAATCGGTGAAATGGTATCAATTCACGAAAGCTACAAATGCAAAAGTATTAGCGACTTCCAACGCTAAAGTTTGGCACAGAGCACCAGAGCAGCGGAGCAACAGAGAGGCAAATCTAATTTCTCTGGTGCTCTGGTGCTCCGTTGCTCTGTTATTTAAAATTTCTGGCCTGGGTCCCGTGAACGGTTACGTGAAATGTAAGCAAGGAGCATAAGATGCGAATTACGACGATCATTTTTACGATTACCCTCTGGATCTCATGTGTTACTTCGCTCACAGCAGCGGAGCAGAGTTTACCGGATACACCAGAGAATCGGCTTGCTGCCGCGAAGCACTATTTTGAAGTCGCTTCGATGGAGGAATTGATGGAGGGTATGGCAGCCGAAATGTCGAAAACACTACCGCCTGAACAAGGAGCACTATTTAAAACGATGATGGCAAAGCACGTCCGTATTCCAGTGGTAGAAGAGGCGGCGACAAAGAGCTTAGCCAAACATCTCAACCTGGCTGAGATAACGCTCCTCACCAAGTTTCTCGAGGATCCAGTAGGCAAATCGGCAATGGGGAAGATGAAATTCTACATGGCCGACCTGATGCCAGTCATTCAGGCGGAAGTCGGTCGAGCAATAAAATTAGCTCAAGAAAGCACTCAAGCGCCGAATAGCTCCGGTGCAAGCTCACCACCAACGAGCGGGGCGAAGTAGCCTATACACTGTCATTGCGAGGGAGCGCCAGCAACCGCGGCAATGACAAAAAATAACTAGTCGTTCGAGAATTTACGTTTGATCATTTGATAGACGATCGCGCTGATTGTGCTGGCGGTGAGTACCGCGATGAGGAGTGAGACTGTCAGTCGTTCTCCTGAGAGGAAGGCTTCATCAATCGGATTTTCATTCTTTAATTGTGCCCGAGCGTTCGGTTGTTCGCTGGGCGGAACCTCGATAACGGCCCTCTCCGAACCCGAACTGCGCTGTTTGCGATCGTGATCCCATGCAGCGAATGGATCCTTCTTCAACAGAACTCGTGCCTCGCCTTCGAGAATTTTGACAAGCCCAGGTGGGGGAGTCTCCCGATTTTCGCTCTTCGCTTTCTGCGGCCTCGGAGTTTGTGATGAATCCATCTTTGCAAACACTTGAATCTGGTTATCGTTTAAGACGAATCGAGATGGAAGCGGTAAACGAGCGCGAGTTCCACGAGACGGTGTAATCATCTTTGGAAGTGGCAGTGCCGCCGGGCTTACAACTTGAGGCTTTGGCGCCGATGGAGTAGCTGTAGCAACTAATGGCTTAAGCGATGCGAGTTGAACGCGGTTTTCCTGTTCAGTTTGTGGTTGAGTGGGTGGAGTGAGTCGTGAAGCAAGCTTCACTCGCCCGTTCTCTACTTTTACGCATGAGCTCGCGAGCACTGCGACAATGAACAACCGCAACAGCGTGGGAGAACTAATTTGAAAGATACCCGCCAATTGAGAATGCATGTACTACTCTCTCTTACAGTTACCTCTTATTTGTAAGAGAACCTAAAGAACCTGTGCTGTTTACGCGAAAAGCTGAACCGACGAGGACTTCTCAGTGCTAAACGCGAGGATATTACAATTAATTAGCAAAATAATCAATTTAGGTGCATTTCTTTAATTAAATCAGCTGGTTATATGAAAATTGGAATTCAAGGCGGGAAGGGAAGTTTTAATGAACAGGCGCTCACCTTCCACGCACCGAAGCTTGGGCTTAACCAGTACGAGGTCTCTTACCTCCATACAAGTGAGGCGGTTATGCGAGCACTTGTCGAAGGGAGCATTGATTACGGGCAACTCGCGCTGTTTAATTCCTCATCCGGATTAGTTGAAGAGAGCCTGTCTGTTATCGGTCGCTACCCGTTTGAGGTGAGCGCTCACTATCAACTTCCAATTCAACATGCCCTCCTTGGCGGAAAGTTCGCGACGCTTGCCACAATTGATACGATCATCACTCACCCACAAATTCTCCCCCAGTGTAAGAATGCACTCGCGAGTCGGTTCTCTCGGATTCGCACCGAATCGGGAAGTGGGGAAACAGTCGACCAGGCAAAAGTAGCTGAGCTCATTGCGGCTGGGGAGCTCCCGCAGAACGTCGCGACTATTGGTAGTGAGAAGCTCGCGCAGGTGTTCGGCCTACAGGTGCTAGCAACGGAACTCCATGATGACCCGAAGAATGAGACGACGTTTTTGTTGTTGAAGAAGTTCGGGTGAATCTACCCCAAATGATCTTCGCGAGATTTCTTTCCGAGATACCCGCCGTGATGCCGGGCGGCGAAGTCAGCTTTGGTAAAGCCACGCTCCTCCATCACCGTGAGTGCGAGCGCATCGGTGAGTGCAAGCATCGCTACAATGCTTGCTGTCGGTGTGAGCCCGAGCGGACATGGCTCGTTGATCTGACCGATTTCGAGCACAATATCGCTGTCTTGCGCCAGTGGGGAGTCGGTATGTGCCGTGACGGCGATCACTGTATCAACGCCTAAGTGCTTAGAGAAATGGACCGTCTCGATCACCTCACGCGTTCTCCCACTATTGGAGAAGGCGAGGAGCACATCACCATGTGAAATCACTCCGACATCTCCATGGGGAGCGTCTCCAGGATGAAGGTAAATCGCAGGGGTGCCGGTGGTCGAGAAAGTTGATGCCGCCTTCTTCGCCATATATCCTGCCTTGCCGATGCCGGTTGTGATGACCTTTCCCGTGCAGGCAAGAATTTTTCGCACGGCTTGTTCGACCGCTGGTGTTAGCGGAATGGCAGTAATCGCTTCCGCCTCGCTCATCAGAATTTTTCGCACCCGTTCAATAAACATAATTACTTCGGACCTCGTTCAAAATTGTCACCTTCCTCCAGATACCGCGGTGCAGTTAGTACACACCACACGGTAGCGAAGCTTCTCCAATTGCATGCGGCTTGGTTTCTCACTGAGTGTGCCAAGCGAGACGCTAAACGTCCCCATGCCGAATGGCTCAATCTTCTCCGGCCCACTTGCCGTCAATTCTTGCCCACGTTCGACAGAAACAGTCACCTGTAAGCCGTACGCTTCAATATCAGAACTATTTCGTACTGAGATCTCAACACTGTCCGGAAATTGAAGGGCCTTATTCTGCTCTGATTTCCCCCCAATTTCAAGTGGTTCCCCTTCGACGTCAAGAAAAACGGGCTTTGCGACAGAGAGCTTCGCCTCCAGGCAGCGGAAGCGAAATGGCTGAACGGCATCACGAAACCCATCACTACAGATCACACTCCCGTCGGCTGGATCGGGTCCCCGTGAGCAATCAACCTCTTCATGATCCTTACAGTTAGAAGGCGCGCGTTCCTGGAGCGCGGAAATTGTCTTATCGAAATCTTCGCGACTGATTCGCGGAAGAGCTACTGGGGTATCGTTACTATGGCTGGGTTTTGAAGAGTAGAGAACAGAACCTGACTCGGTGGTCCTGCGGTAGGTGGGTTGAGCATTGGCGATTTGGATGAAACACAACGTAACAAGTAAGAACGAGAGGCTACGCTTCGCGCTCCGGAGACTCAAGACTTTGGTCCTCTGACTCTGCATCACCGTCGGCAACCAATTGGTAATCCTTCAGTTTATATAGCAGAGTTCGATGACTGATTTCCAATAATCTTGCCGCATGAGTTCGGTTGCCACCGGTCTTCTCCAAAGCCCGACGAATCAGTGTCTCTTCCATAAGCCGCGTGTGGACCTTAATCGAGAGCTCATTCGCTGAAAGGGTTGAATTCCATTCTGCCGGCGGAGCGGCCTTCCGTACTGATTTTGGAAGGCTATCGACGGTAATCATATCCGAATTCGTGAGTATCATTGCCCGTTCAATACAGTTCTCCAGTTCTCGAACGTTCCCCCGCCATTCATGCTCGAGCAGCAAACCCATCGCATCTTTGGTGATGCCGTGCACCTGGAGACTCAATTTCTCCTGATGCTTCTTGATGAAAAATTCGACGAGGATTGGGATATCCTCCTTGCGTTCTCGAAGTGGTGGGATCCGAATCGGAATGACGTTGAGCCGATAGAAGAGGTCGTCACGGAACCTCCCATCGTACACATCTTGCTCCAAATCACGAAGGGTCGCCGCGATGATACGGACATCAATCGGAACTACCCGTTCGTCACCGACCGGTCGAATCTCGTTTTCTTGGAGTACGCGAAGAAGTTTTACCTGGAGGTGGAGAGGTAATTCTCCAATCTCATCGAGAAGAATTGTGCCTTTATGCGCTTCCTCGAAGAGTCCCTTCTTGTCGCGTGTTGCATCGGTAAAAGCGCCCCGTTTGTGGCCGAAGAGTTCCGATTCAAGCAGGTTTTCGGGAATCGCCCCACAGTTAATGGCGACGAATCGCTTGCTCTTCCGGTTCGAATTGTGATGAATCGCCTGGGCAACGAGCTCCTTCCCTGTTCCCGACTCTCCATAGATCATTACTGTGGTCTTGTAGTCTGCGATCTTTTTAATCGTCTCGAAGATCTCTAACATCGCCGGACTTTTCGCGACGATATTATTAAAACTATAACGCTTTGATACCTGCTCCTTCAGGATCTCATTCTCTTGGCGGAGCCTTTCACGTTCTTGTGCTTTACGAATCGTGAGAATAATTTCGTCGGCGTTAAATGGCTTCGAGATATAATCGTAGGCTCCGAGGCGGACCGCCTCGAGCGCAATCTCGCTTGTGCCGTAAGCGGACATCATCACAACAATCGAGTCATGTGCGACCCGGCGGAGCTGCTTCAAGAACTCGAGACCATCCGTCTCCGGGAGTTGGAGATCGACAAGCAAGATTTCAAATGATGATTCTTCGAGAAGTTGGAGTGCTTGGCGGACAGTCGTTGCGCCGCGTGCATGAAAGCCCGAACTTTGGAGAATCGCTCCGAGTGATTCAACGACGGCAGGCTCGTCATCGACGATGAGGATCGATCCTTCGGCAGCGGCGTCTCCGGCGTCTGCGCCTCGCTGTGAACCACTCTTACTCACACGCCTACCTCTCTACGGAAAATGCATCGGCACAAAGGGCATGGGGATGCTGAAGATGTAGAATATGGCACCCAACGAGAGCCAAGGACCGAAAGGGATCTCCATCTGGCGTCCGCCTCGCTTGATCATCATCCAGATAACCCCGACAATCGCACCGAGCATCGAACCAACAATGATTGTAGTGAAGAGTGACTGCCAGCCGAGGATCGCACCGGTCATGCCGAGGAGTTTAATATCTCCTCCACCGAGTCCCTCTCGCTTCGCCGTATAGTAGTAAAGCTCACCAATGACATAGAGTGAGCCACCACCGATGAGCATACCGACAAGTGAGTCAATGGTTCCCTGGGTAAGCGGTGGGCTCATCCAGGAGGTGAATTCGGAAATGACACCGAGCACCAAGCCAATAACGATTCCCGGAAGGCTAATCACGTTCGGAATAATCTTAAACTCGAAATCAATGAAACTGATCACAATAAGCGTTGCTGTGAGCGCATAGATGAGAAGGCCAGTGAGCGTGAGGCCGAACCAGTAGCAGCTAGCAACCGCTGCAACCCCAGAGAGGAACTCGACGAGGGGATACTGCCAAGAAATCGGCTCCTTACAATAACGGCACTTGCGGGCGAGTGCGAGCCAGCTCGCGACCGGAATATTCTCCCACCATTCAAGTTGATGCTTGCAGGATGGGCAGAACGATCGCGCTGGTTTGATAACAGACAGTTCCCCAGGGCTTCGTCGGGGAATTCGATAGATACAAACGTTTAAGAAGCTTCCTATCAGGAGGCCAAAAATGAATATAACTAGTGGAGTTATCATCGGTAATTAGATTCTCGCTGGAAACGAAAGGTCTAAACTTTTTTCATACCAACACGCATAAGGCTGATGTAGTAACGGTGTCATTGGCATGGGAATCAAGCAATTACCTATCATGTCATTGCGAGGGAGCCTCCGGCGACCGCGGCAATCTCATACCGGGGGGATAGCAATGGTCACAGTGCTTGGAGATTGCTTCGCTTTGCCCGCAATGACAGTAAACGGATACCATAATTTATTAGCTAACTACCGGCTAAATTGATGAACTCGCGCGCGAATCGCGTCCTCTGTGTTTTCTCCCGTCACCAACGGGGAGGTCGGACCAAGCGACTCTACATGGTCGTGAACGCTCTGCTCCGACGTGGCTACGAGGTCCATTACATTGCTGCCGAACCACTTCGTCTTGAACACAGCAATGCAGCACTCCACGCACATCTGCTTCCGTTCTCTACAGCGAAGACCGGCGTGGTATTTTGGATCGCCTTTACACTTCTCAGCCCGCTCTACGTGTTACGCTACTGTATCACTCATCGAATTGCTGCGATCCTAGTGTTTGATACCTACTATGCCCTCATCAGTGCCATCGGCGGATGGCTCAGTTGGACACCAATAGTTCTCTTCATGCATACGATCCCATGGCGGGTGAGGCGCATTCTTCGGCGTTCAGCGATCCGAGCGCAGCTTGGCTACATTGTGAACTATCTCGGCTTCCAATGTGCAAGCCGGGTGGTAAGCGCAACGACAGCGATGCAGGAGGAGCTCTGCGAGAAAATTCCATCGCTAAAGAAGCGCGTGGTAACTATTCCCGGATCGGTAATTTATCCAACGCAGCTCTCAGTTGATGAAGGTACTCGAGTGCCGGCTGATCAATGGGCACGTTGGCTCAATAATTTCTCAACACGGAAACGAACGCTCACCACTGAGTATGGATTAAATGATCGTGGAGTGCTCCTTGTTACTTGTGGGGAATTGTCGAAGCGAAAGAACGTGGAGCATGTGATTCGTGCGATCGGAGCAAGCGGGAACGAAAAACTGTCACTCGTTGTCTGTGGTGATGGGTCAGAGCGCGGCCGGGTTCGATCACTGATCATTGGTTATGGACTCACCACTCAGGTCGCCCTTACTGGCTGGCTCGAAGATCCATCACCGGTGATTACTGGTTCAGACGTGCTCGTTGTCTCTTCACGTCACGAGGGAGTCTCGCACGTTATGCTCGAAGCGCTTGGGGCTGGCGCGGCGGTAATCGCCGCAGATACGCCCGAGATGCGAGAAGTCCTCCAATTCGATGAACTACTCTTTGACCCTCAGAACGTAGAACAGCTCTCGCAAAAGCTTACCGCGATAGTGAGCAAAAAGGGTGAGTTGGAGAGATTAAAGGATTTATCTCATGAAAGAGCTAGACATTTAAGTTTCGACTGGGGACAAAGCGTTGTATCGTTACTTGAAGAGGTTCTCTGAACCGTTACGACATATTAGACATCATTGTCTAAGGTAGTAGTTTCTCGGGGGAATTCACGTGGCACTATCGATGGGTAAGATCAAGAAAATCCCCACAGCTCGAATCCGTAAGATTACCGGCGGCAAAGATCCCACACGGCTGGTCGAAGAGTTCATGATTCGGAGGGGTTTTAATCCCGACGAGAGCCTCCAGCAACGTACCGCTGATATCGCGAGCTGGTCAGTCGCCCTCGGCGATGATGAGGAACTTGAGATCACGCTCGAAGGTCTTCACCGTCCAGCTGAGACCACACTCTACATGGGCGTAAATGTCATGTCCGTCCCAATTAAGGACGCCCATCAAGTGCTCATTGCATCACTTACCGTCGCTGACACGCTCATTGGTGCAAAGCTCAGTCTCGTCAACTACGATCTCGTACTCAGCGTTACGAACTACACTGCAAACATGCGGCCAGACGAAATCGATTACATGTACGAACTGCTCAACGCGCAGAAACCAAGAATTCAGGACGCGATTGCCGAAGAGCTTGGTCAAAGTGTCACTTGATTCCGATTCCCATATCCTCGTCCAAGCGTTAGCTTTCCATAGTTCTCTCAAGGGAGGTCGAACGAGTGGACAGTTATTTGTCTCGTCTGCGGCACTTACCTTTAACGGCGGTGGCGAGGTCGTGAACTTCCCCCTAGACGGGTTAGTTGTTACAACCGGTGGCTCAAACAACCGCTTATACTTCTTTGCTCATCCACAATTTCCGGAGTGGTCGCTCTGTACACCCGATCGCGGGGCAATTGAAGCGCTTTTGAGTATCGGCAACCCCAGCGTGTTGAAACAAATTCATACTATTCGAACGAAGCGAACACAGCTGAGTGCCGGGGCTTTTGTCGGTATCATTCTGTTCATCGCGCTCCTCTTTGGGGTCTGGGAGTCTCGCCATTTTGTCGCTGGTTACCTCGCCCAATTTGTTCCCGCTGAATGGGAAAAAAAAGTTGGCGAGGTAGTCTATACCGCCTCCTTTGCCGACAAGGAGGTAAATGGAAGAGACGGGATTCAGTCACGGCTCGAGCAGTTAGTTGAACCATTAGTGGAGGCCGCTTCAAGTTCGGGGTACAATTTCGAGTTTCATATCATCAAGGAGAGCACGCTCAACGCGTTTGCGCTTCCCGGCGGAACGATCGTGATACATTCGGGTCTGATTGAGCGCGCCGAACGAGCCGAGGAACTTCTTGGAGTGCTTGCCCATGAGATTGCCCACGTCACCGAGCGGCACGTAACGAAGCAGCTTATCTCAGCGATGGGCGTCTATTTTGCCTTCGACCTCCTTGTCGGCAACATTGCCGGGGTTCTTGCTCAGGTAAGTGACCTAGCACCGATGTTGTTGACTCAGAAGTTTTCCCGAGATTTTGAGCGCGACGCCGATCGGCAAGGCTTTCAGTTCCTCCAGGCGGCGGAAATCGACCCTTCAGGCCTGACGACTTTCTTTAAACGCATGCACGAAGAGGAACAGAGCTCCATTGTCGGACAAATTAACGATTCCTTAGCTATAATCAGCACTCATCCGGCTACGCCTGAGCGGATAGAATTTCTTGAAACCGAGCTCGCGAAGATGCAATCTACTACATACCGGTCGTTTGGGTCTGAGTTCGAGGAACTGAAAAGTTTACTCCGCGCCGCCGTGGAGCACCGGAAGTCTACTTCACCCGCGGACGAATCCAACCAAGAAGAAGAGGACCAATAGACATGGAAGCTTCTCTCCAGGGCGCTCACTCCTTTCGCTACCTCGACATAAAACTTGCTCCCGGTGAAACGTTAGTCACGGAGTCAGGTGCGATGGCGACAATGTCACCCGCGATTGATATGAAGGCGAAATTTAACGGAGGTCTGCTCGTCGGTTTGCTCCGACGTTTCCTCGGAGGCGAATCACTCTTCATTAATGAATTTTCTAATCCGACGAATGCGCCACAACGGATTACACTCACGGCGCCCTCACCTGGGGATATCCGGGAGATGAAGCTGAACGATGAAACGATCTATCTCCAGCCAGGTGCGTACATCTGCTCAACTCCGGGAGTGAAAGTAAGTGTTCGTTGGGCTGGTTTCACCTCGCTCATCGCTCGAGAAGGCTTGTTTCGGATCGCTGTTTCTGGTCGAGGAAGTGTCTGGTTCGGCGCGTATGGTGAGATTATGGAACGGATGATCGATGGTGAATATATCGTCGATAGTGGCCATCTCGTGGGTTACGATCCAACGGTGAATCTCAAACTTCAACTCTCCAGCGGCATTTTTGGCAGTTTTTTCAGTGGTGAGGGATTCGTCACGCGAGTAAATGGAACAGGACGCGTCTATATGCAATCACGAAGCCTGAGTGGCCTCGCATCCTGGCTTAACCCCAAACTGTGAGTTGAAGCAATGCAAGTTGAAATCATTAAAGGTCCCGGTAACTCCGCAGCGAGAGTGATTCTCGGCCCACGAGAGAGTTTCACCTCAGAAGGCGGTGCGATGGTCGCAATGACTGATGACGTCGCAATTGAAACCACCTCGCACAAGAAGGGTGGAGGGAGCTTTCGTCGAGGTTTGAAGCGACTCCTCTCCGGTGAGTCATACTTCATGAATCACTACACGGCGAGTGACCGTGGGGGCGAAGTCATACTCTCAACCACCCTCCCCGGCGACATGATGGCAGTGAACCTGAACGGTGTAAACCTTGTTGCTGAAGGTGGTTCGTATGTCGCCAATGCTAACGGTGTCGATGTCGACCTCGGCTGGCAGGGAATGAAATCTTTCTTCGCTGGCGAAGGATTGTTCTGGTTAAACGTGAAAGGTGCCGGTCTCGTCGTGCTCAGCGCTTATGGCACTATCTATCCGATCGACGTTGATGGCGAATGGATAGTCGATACCGGGCATATCGTTGCCTTTGAGGAAACCTTGAATTTTTCTATTTCAAAAGCAGGGAAGAGTTGGCTCTCGTCATTCCTCGGGGGCGAGGGTTTTGTCTGTCGCTTTTCGGGGAAGGGACGCGTCTGGTGTCAATCGCATCACGCGCCGGCGTTCGGACGACTGCTCGGTCCGATGCTTCGGCCAAGGTAAGAACAGGTCTAGGGGGGAAAGATGAACGAAATGACTCCAGAGAAGAGTAACTACAACTCGCGCATCGACTGCCGACCTGATTTCAGCTTTCTCACGGTTCAGCTGAAGCCCGATCAGATGATTAAGGTCGAAGCCTCAGCGATGGCCGCAATGGACACCAATGTTCAGATGAAGACAAAAATGAAGGGAGGACTCAGCCGATTTCTCACCGGCGAGTCACTGTTCATTAACGAATTCACCGCGAACGGTGGAGCGGGTGAACTCTGTGTTGCTCCAGGGGCTCCAGGAGATCTCGAGCATATCTACTTAAACAATGAAACGATCTATCTCCAGAATTCTGCCTTCGTCGCTGCCGATCCGAACATAAAGGTAGAATCCAAATGGCAAGGGGTGGTGAAGGGCTTTTTCTCTGGCGAGGGACTGTTTCTCGTTCGCTGCTCTGGCACTGGAGATCTCTGGTTTAACACCTTCGGTGCGATGATCGAACTCGATACCTTCGACCGGAGTTACGCGGTTGATACCGGTCACATTGTCGCGTTTACTGAGGGATTACAGTATCAAGTTACCCGCATCGGTAATTATCGTTCGCTCTTCTTCTCGGAAGGCTTCGTTTGCCGGTTCACCGGAAAGGGCAAGGTATGGATTCAAACGCGAAAACTCGGCAGTTTCGCGTCGTGGTTGTATTATTACCGACCGGTGAAGAAGCGCAACTAGTGAAGCGTTCAACACACTACGCCGTAGACTTTTACTTCTACTTAGACTTCGCCTTGACCTTTGACTTGAGCTTGAACGTATCCTCATAACTTAACCTTCGACTAGTAACGCCGATCATTCCTGACAGTGAGAAAGTCTTTTGTCCAAGCCAAAGCGTGAGTTCAAGCTCATGTCAAAGCTGAAGTAAAAGTCTAAGTCTAAGACGAAGTCAAAGACGAAGCTTAGCTTCATGGGTCTACTGGTATCGCCCGGTGAAGAAACGCAACTAACGCGATACGCTCACCAAGAAACAAGCTTCACAGAAAACTTGTTCTGGCCGATCGGGTGCGAAACTCGTTTCAATTGGTGTTTGGCACTGGGCGCAGCTCCGCTTAAATAACACCCGCGGGTTTCGAAGCACCATCCGATTAATGTAACGACAGTCGACGCAGAACCGTGGGATCGGAAGCTTCATCGTCCGGTAGAACTGAAGTTCTTGCCGTTGAATCTTGTAGTCGTTCCCACAATTTTCGCAGACGAGGAGTTCGCCGCAGATTTCATCGGTCACGTCCGTAATCGAGTCCGGAATCTCATGCGGTTTAGTTCGTCGGACGCCACTCTCACGTGGCCATGTCTTCCAGCTCCATCCACGGGCAAGGACCTCATCCTTAGTAAGTGGGAAGTACTCGTGAGCGACAGTTTCGTTATAGGCAAATGGGGAATGTTCCAAGGGGAAAAACTCGCCCCATTCTCCGGTCTTCCGCATATGGGCAACTACCCGTTCTCGGAGCGCTCGATACTCGTTCTCTGAATATTGTTTATTCAACAGACAGTGGCTCGCATGCTTCAATCCCACACAGCCGAACAGGTCATGGCAGTTGTTTACGCAATGGAAGCTATACTCCACATCGTAACAAGAGTTATAGACGCCGTAACAGAAATGAGAGCGGCTCGATTTAATCCCGGAAATGAACTCGTAACATTCGTCATTGTGGTAGGTGAAGTTTACATCGATACAATCCTTGCCGTAGATGTGACCCCAAGCGTAAGCGACATCCTCACCACCGATACAATCAAATCCGTGATGAATATTCTTTGACTGAAAGATATAATTTCCAGTCACGTTCTCGTTCATGTTGCCCCAGAGGAGTGGCACGATCTGAGTTGCCTTAAGCTTGCGAAAAGCGAGCCAACACTCCCGCTTTAAGGAGAAGGTCAGGTCTTCATAGGCAGCAACTTTGCGCTGGTACTCATCTTTGGAAAGTTTTTCGTTATGAAAGTAATACTCGGCATTACGTAGGTCGGCGGAGAGGAAACAGTTGGAGCAATTTCGGCAGTTAAAGAGGAAACTCGAATTATTGCAGTTTACGACGTTCTGCGAATACCGAACATTATAACAGTTCTCCCCATCAATCACGTCATAGCAAAGCTCGCAAAGACTGATGTTGTAGCAGTCAACACAGTTTCGAGATTTCACTGGGAGATAGGAGTAGTAGATATCCTCCGAGTCGGCGATTCGCTGACACATGTAACAGTTCTTCCCACCGGTACAGAACGAGTTGAACTCGCAATTCTCGGAGTTGGTGACGACTGAACTAAGTTGTGGCACGTCACGGAAGAGCTCTCTTATCTGGTCGAAGAACGGGCGCTCGAAATCAAAATCTCGCCCGTAATCCTTCCCGGCCCAATGGTCGCTCCACCAGTAGTCTTGCGCATAGACTTTACCTGGATACTCAGGAGGATAGATTGAGATCAGGCTTTTCCCCGTGGCGTCACACTGGCGTTTGTAGAGATTCCGTTCGTTCCGATAAGCGGTGCGCCGGCGATGACGCTCGTCGGGTGAAAGCGATGGAGGTGGAACGCCGAGACGCTCACAATTTCGAAGTTCACGTTCAGTGAGTGTAAATGTTACGCCAGAGAGTCGACAAGTTCGCTGCATCAACAGTGTCGCCTCATACCCTCTTCCCGGACTTGAGGAACACTTCGATGTTCTCCTCCTTCCCGCAGGGAACCATTCGCGTTACATTCGCACCGGCGGCAACTCTCGCGCTGAAGCTTCGCTGCGAGGTAAGCTTTCCATTTTTATCGCTTCCGATCACCTCGAAAGTGAGCGAGTAAGCGGCATCTTTGCTCGTATTTTGAACCGTCACCTGGCATTCCCGTTCCGAGGCGTGGCCGACACTCGCAGTAATCGGGCTCTCCTTGTCCCCAGGAGCAGCGCCCCCGGATCTTACCGCGATGTCTCGACTCTCCCGTAGCTGACCCATTGAGGCGATCGTTCCTGGGGTGAGTTGTGCTGGACTCTTCTCGTCAATCGGACTGAATTTACCGGTGACCTGTTCCTCTTCGGCGAATGCCGGGAGCGCAAAACTTACAACAGAGAGCACGACAACGCTTAGGAGCATCGATTTAGTGATCTTGGCTAGCATAATTCCTCCTCTGGAAGACTCGTGAGCGAGTCCGCCTATGGAGATAATAGGCTACTTTGGTGAACCGAGCAAAAATCTGGTGAACGGTGAGTTAGGGAAGGTCATCGACAAACGCTTTGAATTTACGACCATCGTAGAGTGGCGGCCCGTGACCGAAACAGATGCAGCTTGATTCAAGCGAGGCGAGCTTTCTCGCCGATTCTCGGTTCGTCACCGGGTCACAGCTAAAGCACCGCGGTGGTTCGCGAAGCCCCCAATGCCCAGGGATACTCCGAACGTTTGCAATAACATCGCCGAGGATGAGCACTCCGTCGGATGGGCGAAACAAGCTGATGTGCCCGGGAGTATGTCCTGGTGTTTCAATGACGTGAAATTCCCCAATGACATCTCCTTCGTGGAGGACACGGCTCACCGTTGAGCCTGGGCCGGCAAGCCATTGTGCTGCACCACGGATGAATGGGTTGTCGGGAAGCGAGAGTTCCATTTTCGCTGTTTCTACAATCTCGCGTTCCTTCTCACCGCAACAGAGTGGCACACCGGTTAACTCGCAGATCTCTCGTGCACCACCCTGATGGTCTGGGTGACCATGGGTAAGGACGATTGCAGAGAGGGGGAATGCCCGAAGCTCACGGAGCGTATTTCTCTTCCACCAATGCCAGCCAGTGTCGACCAGGGTTCCATCAAAGTAATAGCGATTGATAAAGAATCGCGGAAAGCTATCGAGTAGAAAAACACCCCGGGCAACTTCTTTCATTTTGGTCTCCGTAAGTATTCGAGAGTAGCGAATTTATGCTATGAGGAAAACCACTGGTATCCATTCACGAAGGCTACAAATGCCAAGACATCAGCTACTTCCCACGCTAAATTTTGGCACAGAGCACCAGAGCACCAGAGCACCAGAGCAGCGGAGCAACAGAGAGGGGAAATCTAATTTCTCCGATGCTCTGGTGCTCCGTTGCTCTGTTACTTAGAATTTCTGGCCTGGGTCCCGTGAAGGGTTACAACTACTAGGACAACGCGTACCGATAACAGCATAACGAAGAGTGATGAACGAGTTGGTCTGCGAAAGCTGTAAGAACGCCTTCCCATTCTCAAGCGACGATGAGAGGTTCCTCGCAAGAGTCTCCCCAACCTTCCAAGGCCGAACCTTTACCATTCCACCACCAACACGCTGCCCGGAGTGTCGTGTGCGGCGGCGAATGGCGTGGAGGAATGACCGCTCCTTTCATCATGGAGTGTGCAGCCTCACCGGCAAGCGCATTATCTCGATCTACCCGCCCGAGACGACGATCCCGGTTTGCCACTTTGAGGAGTGGTATAGCGATCGCTGGGATCCGATGGCTTATGGCCGGACGATCGACCTCTCGCGACCGTTCTTCGAGCAGTGGCACGACCTGATGCTCGTCGTTCCACGGCTCAATGTCGATCTCGTAAACTGTGAGAATAGCGACTACTGCAATTATTGCGGAGACGATAAGAACTGCTATCTCGATATCGCCGGGGAAGCGAATGAAGATTGTTATTACAATCTCTTCACCAAGTACAGTAAAGATTGCGTGGACAACACCTTTATTTATCACTCCACGCTTTGCTACGAGTGCATCAACTCGCACCATACCTACGCGAGTCGCTACTCGACGTACTTAGACACCTGTTCAAATTGTACATTCTGCTTTGATTTAAAAGGATGTAACAACTGCCTGTTCTGCACCAATCTACGGAATAAGGAATATTATATCTTCAATGAACCCTGTACGAAGACCGAGTACGAGAGATACGTTCAGAGGTTGAACCTTGGATCATTTTCAGCAACGACGGAGGCGAAAGCAAAATGGGAGAAGTTTTCTCTTGAACACGGAATCTACCGCGATATGTATGCAACGAATGCCGAGAATTGTTTCGGAAACGATATCCATGGTTGTGAGAACTGCAGTCATGTTTTTAACGTGACAAACTGTGAGGACTGTAAGTTCCTTTATGACGTGCTTGATGCAAAGGATTGTTACGATCTGAACTACTCGCTTTACCATCCCGAGGTTTCATACGAACTCATCAGCACCCTTCAACTTCACTATTCGGCCTTCAACATGGCGACGCACTACTCATCGCGAGTGTTTTACTGTAGCCTGACCAACAACTCGCATGATCTGTTTGGCTGTATCGGGCTAAACCATAAAGAGTATTGCATCCTAAATCAACAATACACACGCGAGGAGTACGAACGACTCGTCCCACAGCTTATCGAACACATGAACCGAACCGGTGAGTGGGGCGAATTCTTTCCCGAAACGCTCTCGCCGTTTCCGTACAATGAAACCGTGGCCCAGGAGTATTTGCCGCTAGAAGCAAGCCAGGCAAGAGAACGTGGCTATCCTTGGCGAGAGGTGAATGACGAACGCGAGTCCTCGGGCGGGAAAGCTATCACCTGGGACAGTATCGGCGAGGTCCCCGATAGTGCGAGCAATGAAGTGTTCTCTTGTAGCGCGTGCGCTCAGAATTTTCGCATGATCCGTAAGGAACTCGCCTTCTATCGAACCCAAGAGATTCCGCTTCCTCGCCTCTGCCCGAACTGTAGACACCGGGCACGGTCGGCCTTGCGCGCACCTCGAGCGCTATGGAAACGCGACTGTGCGAATTGTGGAAATGAAGTTACTACATCCTACCCGCCATCTTTTAGCGGCAAGGTTTATTGCGAGGTTTGTTATCTCAAGGATGTATACTAGTTAGCGGAGCCCTGCACCATGCGCTTGCGCTTAGGTGCAGGGCGGAGCAACGCTCCGTAGTCCAAGATGCGCCTTAGGTTGACAAGCTCTCGCACCGTTGTTATGAACCGGCGCAACTGGTTGGGTGGTAACAAATTTTTCAGTCGTTAGCGTTCTGCTGAACTGTAAGCTCGACGCGATCCACCTCGATTCGTTGAGAGGGCTAATGGCTCAGTGGTAGAGCGCGAGGTTGTCGTGCTCGAGGTCGCAGGTTCGAATCCTGCCTAGCCTGTTTTTCTTCCTTACGTTTTTGGAAATCCGCTAGTCTTTTCAATCCAACACGAGAGTAGACGAGTTGGCATGTTGTATCGGTCATGTCGCCGCTATAGCGCGCGCTACATCATCGGTGCAACGACCACATGTGTAAAGGTTGTTGCTTGAAGAGAGAGGGCTTGCAAGGAGGTTACATCATGAATGGTGCAAAGAAGCGAAAGCTTCCGGTGCCAAGCTGTATCAGCACCTCGGATCCAAGCGGCCCACTACTCAAATGGACCCATGGTAATCCGGGACGAGTGAACCGATTGCTCGGGAGACTCACCAAACTTAAAGCACGAGGAGTAAACAAGAAGCCAGCGGGGTTCTACAGAACTGCGGAAGGCGTGTTGGTTGTAGTGGCCGAAGGCTTTTATACTGCGTTGCCCCCACTGCCGCCGAACCAAATTCATACGTTGCGGTTTGAGGACGGTAGCGAACGGCCCGGGTATCTCGCGCAGACTGAAAAATGGAGTTTCTCTCGCGATGGCAAGGATGTCATGCAAATCGAGGTTGTCCAAACGTGCGTCGGGAAGGTCACCGTTGACGTCCAACCTTTCGTCGCAGACACAGTGACATATCGGTTAGTCTTCGATCCAAGAGAATGCAAGGAATATCAAATCAGATTCCTGCGCCCTCCGTTTGGCTTCGATACTCCAACAGTATCGATCAAACCACCGGACCCAAGCGCTTATTCAATGGCCTTATGTTCTCATCCGGGCCTATTGAAGCTTCCGGGTCATCATGTGGTTGGTGAAGCCCGTGCCTGTCGATATCCTTTCTGGAGATATCCCGAGGGGCTAGTGGATGGACTCGGAATTTCTATTGCCGTGTGTGTCGTTGATGGAAGCGACAGCCCGCTTGGACTTCGACGTGGCACACATTTCTTTGTGATCGGCGACTGGTACCTCGTGCTACCACCGATTGCACACTGGACATGTCTGGGTCAATGTGGAGGATTCCACTATCGATTGTCGATCGTGGGCGAGACCGTAACCGCGACGATGATGAGCTTCTTCCCGTTCCTCATTTCTCCTTTCCACGGCGTGGAATTCGTGTGGAACCTTGTCGAGAAGACGATGCGGTTTCACAAGCCCAAACCTACCCGCGCACTGTGGGAAGTGGTAGGCGGCCCGCCGCTCGAACAGTATCGAGGGTGGATAGAATTTCCGGATAGCTGGTGACGGGCGCAAGTCTTAATTGGTATCGAGAGGGTGAGGCCTAGGACGGGCCCACCCTCGAGAATAATAGGGAAAAGCATGTGGAGTTGCCCGTCTATTAGCCGGATCCAAAACTAAGTATAATCAATTCGTGGATCATTCGGCGTTACAGAAAACTTGCGTGCACTGCAATCAACTATTCTCAGTCACCGCGGAAGATCGCTCCTTCCTCGAGAAATTCGCGCCAACGATTTCAGGGAAAAGCTATGAACTTCCGCTTCCAACTCGTTGCCCAAGCTGTCGTCAGCAACGGCGGCTTGCTTGGCGGAACGAGCGGAACCTCTACCAGGACCAATGTGACCGGTGCGGGAAGGGGATGATCTCGCTCTACAATCCGGAGGCACCGTACCCGGTCTACTGTCAGGATTGTTGGTGGAGTGACTCATGGGACCCACTTGCTTATGGGACGACGGTAGATTTCTCGCGACCATTCTTCGAGCAATATCGAGAGCTCCAGCTTGTGGTGCCGCGTCTTGCTTTATTTAACATTCATAGTGAGAACAGCATCTATACGAATCACTCCTCAAATAACAAGAACTGCTACATGGGAGTTGCCTTTGGCGATTGTGAAGATTGCCTCTATGGCCACTGGGTGCTCCACTCGCGAAATGTCGTCGATGGACTCTACCTCGAACACTGCGAACATTGTTACGAATGTAGCTACTGCCAACACTGCTACCAAGCCTACTGGTGCGTCCACTGTGCACAGGTCCGAGACTCACTGCTCTGCTATGAGTGTCGGAACTGCGAATACTGTATCGGTTGCGTTCAACTTCAACACAAACGATACCAGGTGTTGAATGAATCGGTATCGAAAGCTGCCTTCGATTCATTCCGCCGTGAGATTCTCACCTCACGGGAAAAATTCGCTGAGGTCTACCAAGCCTACCGCCGGCTCAAACTCACTCGTCCGCATCGAGCAACGTTACAGATTAACTGCGAGAACTGTATGGGCGATGACCTCTACAACAGCAGAAACTCTATGCACTGTTTCAATTGTCGCGAACTTGATGACTGCCGCTATATGTATGACTTAGGCAACAACAAGAGTTCGATGGATTGCTATGAGCATGGTTGGCTCGTTCAGAGTGAGCTCATCTACGAAAGCCATGCTGGAATGGCTGGCTATCGATTCATTGGCTGTAACACCTGCGCTGATAGTAATCACCTGATGTATAGCGACCTCTGTTTCAATAATTGCGCCCATCTCTTCGGCTGTATCGGACTGAAGAAAAAGGAGCATTGCATACTCAACCGCGAGTACTCTGAACGTGAATATGAAACACTTGTCGCTCAGTTAATTGAACGAATGACTACAGATCATGAATGGGGTGAATTTTTCCCCGGGAAGTATTCTCCTTTTGGCTACAACGAATCGGTGGCTTCTGAGTACCATCCGTTGACCGAAAAAGTGGCAATTGAGCAGGGCTTTTCCTACTCCACCTGGCATCCCGCTGAGCCACATCCAAGTGAAATACTAGATGCCGAACAGTTGCCGACCGATATCGCAAACGCTAGCGACAAGCTCCTCCAATCAGCAATCCGTTGCCGGGTGAGTAAGAAACCCTACCGCATCACGAAGCAGGAGCTTGCGTTCTATCGAACGCATCAGCTTCCACCCCCAGAAAAACATCCCGATGTCCGACACGCTGAGCGGATGAGACTTCGAAACCCACGTACCTTTAGCGACCGGCGATGTGAGAAGTGTGGCAAGGAAATCACCTCCACCTTTTCGTTACAGGCAAACGAAATTGTTTACTGTGATGATTGTTACCGGAGTGAGATATACTAGAGCTGCGAATGAATTCGAGCTTGTGCACAAAATGCAGTCGCCTATTTAACTTCACGGCAGAGGATGAACGCCTCTACGAAGTACTTACACCGAGAATTGGCGGCGAGAGTTTTCCGTTTCCACAACCAAAAACTTGTCCCGATTGTCGCGTCCAGCAGCGCCTCTCCTGGAGAAATGAACGGGCACTCTATCGTCGAAAATGTGACTTCAGTGGCGATGACATTATCTCAGTCTATGCACCGGATGCGCCCGCCAAAGTTTTCTCTACTGAAGTGTGGTGGAGTGACGAGTTCGACCCGTTCGGTTACGGAAGGGAGATAGATTTCTCACGTCCTTTCTTCGAGCAGTTCCGTGAACTCGATCGCACGGTACCGAAGCTTGCGCTCTACAACACGAAGAGCCAGAACTCGGCCTATACCAATTATGCCTCCGAGAACAAAGATTGCTATCTGGTCGTGTCAGCACTTGCAAACGAGACCTGTTTCCATAGCTACCGTATCTTCTATTCGAAGGATGTTATCGATTGTGAGTACGTAAGGAAGTGTGAGCTCTGCTACGACTGCTCTTCATGTGTACAATGCTTCGAATGTGAAAGTTGTTCTAAGTGCCGAGAGAGTTCGCGACTCTTGCTCTGCTATGACTGCATTGGCTGTCACGACTGCGTTGCATGCGTCAATTTAAGAAACCAGCAGTATAGTATCCTGAATCAGCGTTACTCTGCCGCAGAGTACACTCGAAGACGCGATGAACTGCTCCAAGATCCACACGCGCTCAGAACTGCATTTTCGGAGCTTCGGGCGCATGAACCTCATCGAGCAGTTGATGTGATTCAATGTGAGAACTGTAGCGGCGATCAGCTTCGGAACTGTAAAAACTGTTCCGAAGTATATTTACTTACGACCTCTGAAGATTGCCGCTATGTTTACACCGGTGAGAGCAACAAAAGTTGCTACGATATTAGCTTCATCGATAATTCCGAGCTGTGTTTCAATTGCGGATCGGTCGAACAGGCCTACCAGGTGTACTGTTCACAGATCGCGTGGTATGTGCACGACTGTTACTACAGTCATCTCTGCTTGAACGGTCACCATCTCTTCGGTTGTAGCGGGATAAAGCGTGGCGAATACTGTATTCTTAATCAGCCATATACCCCGGCTGAATTTGAAGTAATGACGAAGCGGCTCGTCCGGCACATGCGAGAGACCGGGGAGTGGGGGGAATTCTTTCCGATGAATCAATCACCATATCCCTATAACGAGAGCGTCGCGCAGGATCACTACCCCTTATCGCAGAGAGAAGCCGTGGCTCTTGGTTGTCATTGGCGGGAACCCAATAGGTCAGAATTTCGCGCGCAAACGTATGTCGGGTCACATGACATTCGAACGGTGCACGATTCAGTTTGCCAGGAACTGTTCGTCTGTAGTGCCTGTGGGAGAAACTACCGAATTGTCCTTCAAGAGCTTATGCTCTACCGAAAACTTGGCGTGAACTTACCGGAGAAATGTCCCGACTGTCGGCATCGTGCCCGTGTCGGCGCTCGACCAGCGCGTGTGCTTTCTTCGCGGAAGTGCGCGGAGTGTGGGAATGAGATCCTCTCTACCTTCGATTCGAAGAGTCGAGAAAGAGTTGTTTGTGAGGATTGTTATCAGCGGATGGTTGTGGGGATCGGCTAGTCCTGAAATTACCGTAAAATCCCTCTGCGTTCCTCCGCGTCCTCTACAAACCCCTCTGCGTTATTTTCCTAAATTCACTCGGACTACAAAGAATAGATAAACGCAGAGGATGCTAGAGGTCGCAGAGGGTTTACTGTTCTCACTACTTAAGGCTCGCGCCGATGACGTTGTGCTCAGCATAGGAGAGCAATCGGTGTGGGTCGACGTCGCCCCGGTAGTTACGATCGCAATCGTGTGCCAGCCTGAGATTCAGCCAGCTCATCAAACCAACGCCAAAGATAATGCCAACTATAGCGAGGAGTACTAATTTTACTATTATTGCAGCAACCATGATTTTCGAGCTCCAGTGTTCTTCGTTAATCCCCTGAGTACCGTTCCCGCCAACATTCTTACGAACGTTACCGTCTCTTTATTAACTTGAACCTTGGAAAACCAAACTCGGAGTGAGTATCTGACGCGACCTTTGTGTGTTGAGCTCTGCACCGGTGCAAAACATTTCAGGTCACAGAAATATTTTACCATTCGAAAGTTTGTAGTGAAGACGTTCAGAAATATTTCTGTGATTTTTTTCACGGATGAATGTTCATTCGAAGGAATGACTGTTCAACTCAACTACGTCTCGAGAGATGTGTGTGTTCATCGGTTGGGACAACATTGACGGAACTGATAACACGCTTTCACACCGAGAGACTCCGGCGAAAAATTAAAGAAAACAGAGCAACGGAGCACCAGAGCAACAGAGAAATTTAGTTTTCTGCTCTGTTGCTCCGCTGCTCTGGTGCTCTGTGTCATATTTTAGCGTTGGAAGTAGCTGATATATTTGCGTTTGCAACTTTAGTGAGCTAATTGACAACCCGCTAAATTTCCAATAATTTTAGTGCATTATCTTTCCGCCGGAGTCGTATCTGTCTCAGTCTCCATTTCCAAGAGGACCGATTGAGAGACAGATGACCTGGAATAGGGAATAACGTTGTTAAGTATAGGAGAAAGCTTGGTTTTCTGTCCGGAGAGCAGGTAAAATCTACCGATGAAGACGTACATCATTGAAATCCCGCGAGATACGAAGAAAACCGCGGCGTCATTTGAAGACGTTTTCACCCAACTCCATGAAACGCTTCGCGGACAAAAAGTTTCCTTTGAGATCGTCGCCACCGGACAGAACATCATGTTCTGTTTCACCGCTGAAGAAGCAACGTGTGAAGTTGTCGCTGGACAGATTTACGCAATTGTTCCCGAAGCACACATTCGGGAGATTCCTGACTTCACACGAAATCTCGGCAAAGAGATTCGCTTTATTAGCTCTGAACTCCATCTCGTTCGAAACGATCTCTTTCCAATAAAGGACTATCGTGACTTCGATGGCGATTCACTCTCAGGCCTACTGAGCGTGCTCTCCAAGTGTGTGCCAGGCGAACTCGTTATTGTGCAAATCGTGGTCCGCTCTGAGCGCGATTCATGGTGGCATCATTTGAAGCTCAATGTTCGCAAGAAAGCCGATCGCATCCGTCATATGTTCCGCGTGAAGTACTGGTTTAAGAAGGGAGTTGCACAAACGTTCCTCGGGAAAATCGACGAGAAGATCTCAGGCCGACTTTTTCGAACGAACATTCGCGTTGCCGCTGTCGCAACCGATCAAAAAATTGACCCAGTGATTAAAATTCGCGCCCTCTTCGGTGCGATGGCGAACTTTAATACGTTGGATTTGAACCAAATTCGGGTCGGCAGTGTTCGCCGATTGATTGACCTTCCGCGATTTAATCGTCGGCTACTCGTTGGTGGCTATCTCCTCTCTACGCGAGAACTTGCCACGTTATTTCATCTTCCAAATGAAGATGAGGTTCCGAACCTCGTTCACGTGCTCTCTACGAAACAGGCGCCGCCAAAAGAACTACCAACGGACCTCTCCGATCCAGGAATCTGTTTCTTTGGTCAGACGAACTTTCGCTCCGAACGGGTAGCGTTTGGCATCTACCGAACCGACAGACGACGTCACCTCTATGTAGTCGGGAAATCAGGCTCCGGGAAGTCGAAACTCCTCGAACTGTTAATCAAAAATGATATTGATACCGGCCAGGGCATTGGCGTGCTCGACCCTCACGGAGATCTCGTCGACAACATTCTCACCCTGATTCCGAAGAACCGAATTAAGGATGTCGTGATCTTCGATCCGTCGGACCTGAAATTCCCGGCAAGTTTCAATCCTCTTGAGCAGGTCCCCGAGGAACTAAAAATGCGGGTGACAATTGGCTTTATCGAAATCTTTAAAAAGCTCTTCGGCACCAACTGGTCACCCCGGCTTGAGCACGTACTCCGTTATACGACGCTCGCGTTACTTGATACTCCCGGAACTACGGTTCTCTCCATTTTAAAAATGCTCTCGGATAAGAACTACCGGCAGATGATTGTCCGAAACATCCAAGATAACGTGGTGAAGAATTTCTGGGTGAATGAATTTGCCGGCTGGTCAGAGAAGTTTGATAACGAAGCAATCACGCCGCTGCTCAACAAAGTCGGTCAGTTCGTTGCAACCAACATGATTCGAAACATTGTCGGTCAACCCAAAAACCTCTTCCATTTCCGTGAGATCATGGATGGGCGAAAGATTCTGTTGATGAAAATTTCGAAGGGAATACTCGGAGAGGAAAATGCCGCGTTGCTTGGCGCGATTGTTGTAACGAAGATCTATCAAGCAGCGATGGCGCGTGCCGATACAGCTGAAGATAAACGAATTGACTACTACCTCTACGTTGATGAGTTCCATAATTTCGCAACGAACATGTTCGACGAAATTCTCAGCGAATCTCGAAAGTACCGGCTGAATCTCACCTTGGCGAATCAGTTCCTCGGACAGCTCGACGAGAAGATTCGAAAGACGGTGTTCGGTAACGTCGGCTCACTCGTCTCCTTTCGGGTTGGAGGAGAGGATGCTGGGATGATAGAGCAGGAGTTTAACCCGCGATTTTCCGAACGCGATATTATTAATCTCGGCGTCCGTGAATTCTGTTTGAAGATGTCGATCGATGGTGAGATAAAAGACGCCTTCTCCGGAAAGACACTCACGATGAAGCTTCCAGAAGAGCACTACCGCGATGCCTGCGTCGAGTATTCACGCGAACATTACGCACGACCATTGGACGAAGTAAAAACCATTCTCAGCCGCTGGGAAGAGGGTGATAATAATGCGCCCGCTCGCTCAAGCGGCGTTGCCTCGTTCGACGAGCAGGTCGAATTCGAAGAACCATTAATCTGATCCTTGGCCGCGGAAGTCCGGTTTTGAGCCGAGGTCGGTTAGAACGGAAATCGCGAGGAGCCGACTTTGCTGCTGCAAACGAGCACCGGAGCGATATTCCGTTCTGACCGAGATCGGCCAAAAACGGACTTCCGCTAGCGCATCATGGCGGCGGCACGGATAGGAAATACGGTCTGTCCGCCGGCTTGTGGAACCAAGAACGGAACGAGAAGTGGCATGTCGTAGGTCAGTTCGACACGCCGCGCGCGGGCGATTCCAGCGACCGCCGCATTCATGTCGACTCGTGGTGCGCGCAAATGCATCGGCTTGAGCAACGGCTCGATTGATTCACGCGCAACCACCGCAAGCTCCGCGGGAGATGCGTCTTGATTATTCAGTGCCGCGAACCGAACGCAACTTACCGCTGCGTTATGGAGCGTGAGATACCCTGCGAATAACAGCCCGTACTGGAGAATCCCAACGAGGATCACTGCAAGTACCGGCAGAAGAATTGCCACCTCAATGAGTGATATGCCGCGAGAAGAGGAGTGTTTGCTTGTATTCATAAACCCAGCGCTCCATACACAGCTTGAACCGCGAGTTAAAGCCAAACATCTCCCTTGATGAATTCATTGTAACACTCTTCAATAAAATTTTAAGGGTCGAAGTTCGTTCAACTTTTAGACGGAGGTAGTTTCGAACAGGTGGAGACTGAGAGGGTGAAAAAGAAACACGGTGCGCTCGCCGTTTTACCGATATCTGTTTAGGGAACTCTCCTATCCTGTCCTCCTCATGCCGCATAAAAAGTGCGTAGCCGTTCACAATTTTCCGCACTCTTCGTTGGAAAGACCTGGAAAAGGGCCTCGTTTACAACCCAGTAAAGTCGGCCCTTTCCCAGGTCTTTCCGCCTCGATTGCGGAAGAATTCTGAACGGCTACAAAAGTGTGTAATGCTAGAGTTTGCTCAGCGCGCTGAGCGATAAGCGGGAGCAGATTCGGGGAAGAAACTGTTCTCAACATCGTCCACAATGCTTTCAGGCAGGTCGCTGATAAAGCGTGATGGGTAGCCGGAGTACCAACTCCCACGGTTCCAACGCCAGCGATCGGTAACGCGGGTGAGGAACAAGCGTGCCCGTGCACGGGTGATGCCGACGTAGCAGAGGCGTCGTTCCTCTTCGAGTGCGCTCGCATCGTCAAGTGAGCGGACGTGTGGGAGGAGTCCCTCCTCCAATCCGAGGAGAAATACTGAGTCAAATTCAAGACCTTTCGCCAGATGGAGAGTCATCAGCGAAACTGCTCCAGTAGCACGCACACTCTCTGTCGAGATATCAGTGCCCTCCTTATCCAAGTCAGAGCTAAGGCTTGTTCGGTCCAGGAAGTCGAGGAGTGCGAGCGGTCGACCCTCCTCGAGAGCACGTCTCGAAAACTCTGCCGCGACATTACAGAGTTCATAAATATTCTCAATCCGGCCGTCTGCCTCAACAGATTCTTCACTCTTCAGTCGGGCGAGGTAACCGGTCTGTTCAGCGATTGCTCGTAGGACCTCCGAAATGGCAGTGACCTGCTCGTTCGTTGCTATCGGCGTTGTAGTAGTAGTTGCTGTTGCTCCTTGGGTGCTTGCGAGCACCGTTTCGGCCTCAGCAGCTGCCGCCTGCAGCTGCTCAATGATTTTTAGGAATTCAAGAAAGTTTCTCTGGACTGCCCCTGAAAGAAATTGAGCACGCTCGCTCATGGCAGTTTGTAGCGCAAGGAGAAGCGGCAATCCCCGCTCTTGTCCGAAGGCGCCGAGAGCGGCGAGCGCTTTCGGTCCGATGCCACGACTTGGAGTATTCACCACTCGAAGGAATGATTCGTTATCTCGCGGATTGAGCAACAACCGATAGTAGGCAAGAATGTCCTTAATCTCTTTTCGGTCATAGAATCGATTACTCCCATAGATCTCATACGGGATATTGTTTTCGACAAATGCCTCTTCTACTGCTCGCGATTGGGCATTTGTCCGGTAGAACACCGCCACTTCCGAGTAGGGAAGGCCTTGGCGAACGAGCTGGGTAACTCGCCGTACAACGAACTCCGCTTCCTGTTGTTCATCGTAGCCGCGAAACGCAACAATTGGTGCCCCAGGGGCATTGTCAGTTCGAAGAGTTTTTTTCTGCCGACGACTGTTCCGTGCGATGATTGCGCTTGCCGCCTGAACGATAGTCTTCGTCGAGCGATAGTTCTGGTCAAGTGTGACTACTGTCGCATCGGGGAAATCCCGTCGAAAATTGAGAATGTTATCTACGGTCGCGCCGCGAAACGCATAGATCGACTGATCATCATCTCCGACAACACAGATATTTCGTTTTGCTTGAGCAAGCATCTTCACCAGCATGTACTGAACGCGGTTGGTGTCCTGATACTCATCGATTAACAAATGGTCGAACTGTTCCTGATAGCGCTCAAGAATTTTCGGTTCCAGCCGGAACAAGGTGATCACGTTACAGAGGAGATCGCCAAAGTCCATCGCATTTGAACCCCGCAATTCTTCCTGATACGCCTCAAATACATCGGCTGCCTGTCCTGTAATGTGAGGTGGGAAGGTGCTCGAGCGACGGATGTCATCTGGAAATTTATATTCGTTTTTTGCTCGGTCCATCATCGAGAGCACTAACCCCGGATCGAGCTCACGGCTATCAAGTTTTAGTCGTTGGTAGACTCGTTTTAATGCTGAGCGTGAATCGGACGTATCGTAAATCGCAAAACGATTTGAATAGTCGAGCAATTCGGCATAGCTCCGTAAAATCCGAGCGCAACTCGAATGGAAGGTTGAAACCCACAGTGGCCCCGACCGATCGGTGAGGAGGCCGAGCACTCGGGATTTCATCTCCTCCGCTGCCTTATTGGTGAAAGTTACGGCGAAGATTGCGCTTGGATGAACACGATGATCGAGAACGAGACTTGCAATGCGACGGGTGAGCACCCGAGTTTTCCCGCTTCCCGCGCCAGCGAAGATCAGTAATGGCCCCTCACCGTGTCGGACAGCGGTAAGTTGAGCCGGATTTAGATCGCGGAGGTGTACAACTTCAGACATGCAGCTTAAAAGTGAGTTTTAAATGGTTCGAGCGGATTCTATACACCATTACAAATGATGCAAAGCAATATCCGCTCCTCGTAACCGTCCAAAAGCTTGGCCTGGATAGCCAAACGCTCACTATCGGTATAATTTCTGATGTCTAAGGCTTTGTTTCGGGAAAACGATGGAATCGCCCACTTCGCCAAATATTCGCGCGGCTGTTTGGCGAATGAGACGAAGCCGCAGCGAGGGATTCTCTCCCATACCCTTGAAGTTGGCTTCTCGTTGTTGTTGTTTGGACGTTGTTGTCTGCCCCGTGAGCAATAGGGAGATGTAGCCGAGAACGCCAAACGCCGCACATGCTTCTAAGAGCGTCATCAGTTGAGCCAGAGTAATGGAATTGGAAAGGGCAGACATGGTTACTATCTCCTGGTGTTAAAGCTATCGAACTTTATTCGAACAACTTTCCATGTTCTTTGTATAGAAAAAATATAGAAACAGGTCAATCATAAAGCTTTCTATGGCGCAGTACAAACATCGGGATAAATTGTTTGAGGCAGCGAAGAAGCAGGGCCTACGTTCCCGGGCGGCCTTTAAGTTAGAAGAACTAGAGAGCAAATTCCGATTCCTCCGACGCGCGGCTAAAATTGTTGATCTCGGGTGTTCACCTGGTGGATGGTTACAAGTTGCAGCAACGAGAGTCGGACCGCAGGGAGTTGTCATCGGCGTTGACCTCGAGCCAGTTACTCCGTTTCGCGAAGATGAACTCGGGCGAGAGGGCGAGGTTTCGCGGCCACGGACCCTCGTTGGGGATGTTCGCTCGCAGGCTGTATGCGATGAAATTCTCCGCGAAGCTGGCGGCCCCGTTGATGTGTTGCTCTCAGACATGAGCCCCAAGCTAACTGGGATTAATGTTCGCGATGCCGTGCAATCTGCTGAACTCGTCGAGATTGCTTTCCAAGTTGCAAACACACTGTTAAAGCCGGGTGGTACCTTCGTTGCCAAGATATTCCCTAGCTCCGAAGCTGATAAGATCTTCCAATCGAATCGAGGCGCCTTTGAGCGGCTCGACCGAGTCTCGCTCGATGCCTCAAGGAAGACATCGAAGGAGCTTTATTTTGTCGGAAGAAAATTTTTACGAAAAAGATAAGCGTGCTTTATGAGCCGGGTAGAAGGTAGTGTCATTGGTCTGATCGAAAAAGGTGGGCATCGCCTCCTCACGGTGATTTCTGGGCTGGGAGCTTCCTTCGTCTTTCTCTTTCAAGTGCTCATTCGCTCCATCACCCCACCATTTCAATTTGGGTTACTTGTACAGCAGCTCTACGTCATCGGAGTTCAGTCGATTTCGGTAGTGGCACTCGTGGGTGCCTTCACTGGCGCAGTGCTTGCGGTCCAAGGCGAATACACTTTGTCCAAGTTTGGCGCCGAAGGGTATACTGGCTCGGCCGTTGCACTGAGCCTCATTCGCGAGCTCGGGCCGGTGCTCACCGCGCTGATGGTAAATGGCCGGGCTGGGTCAGCGATGACCGCTGAGCTTGGAATAATGAAAATCACCGAACAGGTCGACGCGCTCCGCTCGATGGCGATTGATCCACTCCGCTACTTAATGGTGCCGAGGATCATTGCTGGGGTGATTGCGGTACCGCTTCTCACCGCAATCTTTAATGTGGTCGGTATCGGTGGTGGGTACGTCGTTGGAGTGGGAAATCTCGGACTCTCTTCCGGAATCTTTGTAAACCAAATGGTCCAAGCTGTCCAAGACGTAGACATTATCTCCGGCTTCTTTAAGTCAGTAGCATTCGGTCTCTGTGTCGCCTGGATCTCATGTTTCAAGGGGTGGAATTGTGGATTCGGAGCGGTGGGAGTGAATCGTGCGACGACGAGCGCTGTTGTTACCTCGTCGGTAGTCATCTTAGTCATCGACTATTTCTTGACTTCCATTCTCACTGAGGTGTTCATGTGATTGAGATTCGTAATCTCAAAAAGAGTTTTGGTTCACACGTTGTCCTTGATGACGTTTCGCTCGTGATTGAGGAGGGGAAAACGACAGCAGTGGTCGGCCCCAGTGGAACGGGAAAGAGTGTGCTCCTAAAGATTATCACTGGGCTACTCCCAGCGGATGAAGGCGAAGTGCTCATTGATGGTGAATCGATTACCGGGGCTGAAAACGAAAAAGAGCGACAGCGTTTACGTGGTCGAATGGGCATGCTCTTTCAGGCTGGCGCACTCTTTGATTCAATTACACTCTTCGAGAACGTCGCTTTTCCGCTCCGTTGGCGAACAAAGCTCTCGGAGCAAGAGATTGCTCGCTCAGTTGCGAAGCGACTTGACGAAGTCGGCATGACTGGTTACGAAGGCGCACTCCCCGGTGAAGTTTCTATCGGGATGCGCAAACGCATTGGCATCGCTCGCGCGCTGATCACCGAGCCGTCATTTTTACTCTTTGACGAGCCAAACACCGGCTTGGACCCAATGACGGGCCAGGAGATTTATGAGCTCATCATCGCCACCCAACGCAGTTCCGGCTTTACGGGGATCGTGGTAAGTCATGAGCTTCCGGAAGTATTCCAAGTTTGCGAGCGAGTCGCGATGCTCTATGGCGGGAAAGTGCAACTTGAAGCGTCGGTCGATGAATTTTTAGCTACCAATAATCCGGTCGTGCAACAATTTATCCGCGGCGAACGAGAAGGTCCAATCGTCATTCATTAGAGGTCATATGAGCGTTGCAGAAGTGGAACACCGTTTGAAGCGTAAGTCACTCACTACCGAATTCTATGTCGGTCTGTTTGCTCTCCTTGGTCTCCTGGCCTTTGCCTACCTGGCAATTAATATCGCCGGCATGAAGTTGCTTGCGACAAACCTCTATGAACTCACGGCGGAGTTTGATGATGTCTCAGGCCTAGAGGCAGGCGCGCCGGTTGAAATCGCGGGAGTGCAAATTGGCGAGGTGTGGAAAATTGTACTTGATTCGACCACAGCGAAAGTTTCGTTTCGAATCTTTAACGATGTCGAGTTGCGTGAAGATGATATTGCGACGATTCGAACAAAAGGTATCATCGGCGATAAGTATGTGAAAATTGTCCCCGGCGGCTCTGACGAGGTTATCGCCAAAGGCGGAGAGCTCACAGAAACGGAATCAGCAGTAGATTTTGAAGATATTATCGGGAAGATCGTCCATCGTTTAGAGTAGGACCCTCTGGCACAAAATGAGCACAACATTAATTGTCATTGCGAGCGAAGCGAAGCAATCTCCAAGCACCATCGCTATTGCCATTGCCTCGGTAGGAGATTGCCGCGGTCGCTAACGCTCCCTCGCAATGACATTTTTTTCCGTTTTGTGAGAGGCTTTAGGTGAATTAAACAACCGTAGACGACTCGGAGGCGTATGAGAAACTACTGGGGCACAATTTCGTCCCTTTTTGCTTTGATCGTTTGTTTTCAACCACTCGCTTTTGCCGATCAAAACCCATCTGCGGCGAGTAAATATATACTGGAAACGATCGACAAAGTACGCGCGACAGTGATGAAAGAACGCGGGAAGATCTCAGAAGAAGAGCTGGACAAGAAACTAATCGAAGTTATCGCCCCGGTGTTTGATTTCGCCGCTATGTCACGGAGTTCTCTCGGACCAAACTGGAAGAAAGCCACGAAGGACGAGCAACAGGAGTTTACAAAGCTTTTTAGCGATCTGCTCTCGCGGACCTATCTCGAAAAGATTAAGAACATCGACCACAACGAAATTGATTTCAAGGGTGAAACCGTAAAGGGAGGAAAGACCGTGGTGAAGACGGTTGTTCGCGATGATACCGGCGATGAGATCCAGGTGAACTACCGCGTCCGTTCGGCGGCCAACTCTTACCACGTGTATGACGTCATTATCGGTAACGTTGGCTTGGTCACCAACTATCGAAACGAATTTGCGGGCATTATTCGGAAAAAGGAGTTCACGGGGCTCCTCCAAGACCTGCGCGACAAGAAGGTGGCCTCGAAGCCGATCGAGAGTTAAGCCGTATTGAGCCTAGAACTTGCACTCTTTACCACCGGCGGAACAATCGATGGAACAGATTCCGAGCGTGGGATTGCTAAACACTCTTCGCCGCAGTGCCCTTGGCGTTCATATAGCGATGGATGGGAAGCTGTGGGACCCGGCACGAACCAAGAAGAGAGAGGTTCATCCAGGTAAATTTGAGCTTTATGAGACGAGCTGAGCCGACGGTTGTTGCGGAGCCTTGCTCACCGAAACTCGGGCCAAAGCTTCAAAGATCGAATCAGAAAACAAAACTCCACGTTTAGAGAGCCGGACAGAGCCATTATTTTGGAGAATAAGCCCATCGCCCGCGGCTTGCTGAAAGAACGCCGCGTAAGGTTCCCAGCGTGCGGGAGTAAATGATTGCACGAAGGTCTTTCGGCTAATTCCCGCGATCGTTCGTAATCCGAGGAAGAGAAACTCAAACTCAGCGTCACGCTCGGAAAGCGTCTCAACCTTCACCCGGGAATGCCCCTCTTGGGTAACTCGTTCAATATAAATCTTTGGCGAGCGTTCATTACTCCACCGAGTTCCCCAATCGGTGTCGTCAAATCCATGCGCACCGGCACCAATTCCTAGATATGGAGTCCGCCTCCAATAGGCTAAGTTGTGCGCACATTCGAATGTGGGTTTTGCGAAATTTGAGATTTCATATCGCTGATACCCATTAGTTCCAAGCTCGGTTTCGGTAAACGCAAACAGCTCCGCTTGCGCCTCTTCACTGACTGTTAGCACCGCACCCTTTCGAGTACGGGCATGGAACTCGGTTCCTGGTTCAATGGTAAGGTTATATGGTGAGATATGATTAGGCTCGAGCGCTATGGCTTCGTTAATATCTTTCTTCCAATCAGCGAGCGTTTCACCCTCTACGCTGAAGATGAGGTCGAGATTAAAATTTGTATAACCCGCTTCACAAATATTTCTCACCGCCGACTTTGTATCATCAGGCGCATGGAGCCTTCCGAGTTTTTTTAACTTTGCCGCAGAAAAACTCTGCGCTCCGAGACTTATCCGATTGACCCCGGCCGCGCGATATCGCGCAAGTCGGTCAACATCGAGCCGTTCGTGAATCGTCCCCGGGTTACACTCAAGTGTTACCTCAGCGTTGGCCGCGATGGGAAAATCAGTCGAGATTGATTCTAGAATTCTTGCGATTGCGCGGTGAGAAAAAAGCGACGGAGTACCGCCGCCGAAGAAAATGGTAGCAACCTCTCGTCCACGCCAAGAATCAGACCGCGCATAGGTGCTAATTTCACTTACCACCGCTTCGGTGTAGTCGTCTTCGAGCTCACCGAGTCCATCGCTTGTTTCAACGGAGCGGTGAATCGCATAGGAATTAAAGTCACAGTACGGACACTTGCTGAGACAGTAGGGGATGTGGATGTAGATACCGACTCGCGCAATATTATTCATGGCGCCCAAGTATTCCCTGTCACATGCTGAAAGCGCGTGCCGTTACAATAGAGTGGATTATCGCCGTGTGCGACCTTCACTGTGGCGAGAACGAAAGTTCGACCTGCTTGCGGTAAGGTAAAGCTACCCGTTACCTCTCCTGCTTCTTCCCCTCCGTTCTCCTTTGCTGTAAGCGTTCCACCGGTGGACAACTCGATACTTTCTTCTGCCATAAGGAGACGAAGTTTCCGACTCGTCTTCCCTCGCGATGATGCTTTCTCTACGACCTCTTGTCCGACGTAGCACCCTTTGTTGAAGGAGACGAGCTCGTCCAATTCGAGTTCCGCCGCTATTGTTCGATCATTAATATCTTTACCGAAGAGAGGAATACCGGAAGCTATACGAAGCATCTCGAAGCTCTCCTCGTTACCAAAAAGGAACTGTCCTTCAGCTTCGTATCGCTTCAGCTTCGCTAACTGTTCATCGGCGAGCTTTGCGGTAAGCACACAGTCATACCCGTTCGCGACAGCCCCCCGGGGGAAGTAGGCGATCGCCATTCCAGCATCATATGTGTGTTTCAGTGCTTGTGCCTCTGGAGCTACCGTAACCAATAGCAAACCGAGCACCCGTTTCGCCTCAGGGCCTTGAACGCTTAGGATCACATTCCCAAGGTTTTCCTTGACCTCGACTTGGTCAGCGACCTTATACCGGAACAGACGCTCCGCGAACGATTGCGAGCTCTCCACGGGATCGGAAATGATAAGGAACGAATCGGCAAGCCGAAGCACTCGCACATGCCCATCAACTCTCCCTTGTGGGGAGAGCATGAGCGAGCGAGCACCCTCGCCAGGCTTTAGCGCTTTCATATTGTTCGTCAGTCGACCATGGAGGTATCGAACTGCATCGAGTCCAGTGATTGTGAACACCGGATAATTCGTCAGCTTAAATACCGTAGCTTTCCGGAAACAGTTTAAGAATTGCTCCTCGGCATTCTGTCCCATATGTAGTTTCTTTGCCTGACGAGTAGCCGAGCGAGAGGCTTAATCGATGACGGTAAAGATCCGCCGTAACGAAGGTGGCCAGCTCCAATAAATCACAAACGCACGACCTTTGATCCGGCTGATCTCAAGGAAAGGGTCGTCCCAGAAACGAGAATCTTTCGATTCATCTCGATTGTCGCCGAGTAAAAATACATGCCCATCGCGGACTATTCTCGCTGAAAAATTCTTCCCACCTTGCCTTGTATATACGGCATGTGCACGGTCTTCGACGTACGGTTCGTCATTGAGGTAGACCTGCTCGCCTCGGACTTCAACTTTATCACCGGGAAGCCCAATCACACGCTTGATAATATTAATATCGGATTCATCATCAGGTGTGCGTGGGTCGTCCGGTCGGGTAAAGACAACAACGTCGCCCCGCTTCGGCTCACGGTAGTTCACCACCGTCGTTGCGCGAAATGGAAGGCGAAGTCCATAGCTGAGCTTATTCACGAGAATCTGATCCCCTTCCTGTAAGGTTGGCCGCATGGAAGAGGATGGAATTTTAAATGCTTCAACAACAGACGCACGAAGGGAAAGGGCAATTACAAGAAATAGGATAATTGTCTTCGCAAGGCTCTTCATCTCCTCAGCCACGACGTCTCACTCCTTCTTGCAAAATGCGCTTTTCAAGCTCAGCGACTGCTTGTTTATTGCTAACACGAATTGTCGGGAGAGTTTCCGTCTGGAAGATCGACGCAACAGTTGATACCGAGGAAATTTTCCCGCCTCACCATAGGATATGAGAAATCACCACCCAGATCCAGATCAAGCGTTATAGGCTTGCTTTCGCCCAAAAACGATCGTTCGGCAGTCGACGACAATCACCGGTTCTTTGGCCTTCACGGTTGCAACAAAAATTCCGGCCTCAAACGCGCGTTCCTTAAGAATCTCAATCCGATCGCGATCTTGGATATTCATTTTCGCAATGATATTATAATTAATCTCAGCGATAACGCCTCCGGGCGTCTCATCCAAAAGACGGGTAATCATCCCAAAAATTTTGTATTCTTTGCCGACTTCGACGTCGCCGTAGGTAATTTCGAGCCCTAATTCGTCGAAAAGATCTGGCTCCGCTCTTTTTAAATTCTCGTCCATCCTTACCTTCCCCTTCCTCTCAATTTTTAACCTTTTTAAGAACTTAGCGGGCTAATCAACGTCACACGTTGCGCCCGCTGCCTACCCCACCCTGTCTATTCTTAGTCTCCTATATTCGTAATAGGATAAAGCAGTTGGAAATACCGGGGCGCACGTAGGCTACCTAGCCACTTATCCGGCACTATGATTTAATTGCTTCACTTTTTTTGTAGAGAACTATTATTGTGGACTATTCAAAGAAATCGCCTGTCCTACTTACAATCGGGGGTTCAGACCCCTCCGCTGGCGCCGGGGGCCAGCTCGACCTCCGCGTGGGCGAAGCGCTCTCTGCATATGTTACTCAAGTGATAACCACTGTAACGGTGCAGAACACGGTGTCGTTCGACGATCTCAAAGTGCTTCCGGCTGAGATAGTCCGTGGCCAGCTTGCAACCGTGTGCGATGACTTTAATATCGGAGCGATTAAGGTCGGGATGCTGGGAAGTGAGGAGAACGCACGAGCAATCGCAAGTTTCCTAGGTGAGTATGTTACAAGGCGTGCCGTGCCGATTGTGGTGGATCCCGTGCTCTCCTCTTCCACTGGACGAGCGATTTTCCCTGAGCATGCTACATCGGTTTACACGAAGCTTTTTCTCCCATTAGCGACGGTCGTGACGCCGAATTTGCCTGAACTCGAAAGATTGATGCGCGCAAGCGGGAAAGGTCTTCCATCTGGCAATCAGTTACTAGAAAACAAAGTGACTGGGCTGATGGAGCTCTCAGGTATTCGTGCAATCCTGGTGAAGGGAGGACACGAGCAAGGTGAGTTTATTGAGGATCGATTATTTACCAAATCCGTTGAATCCTCCGAAATGGTTGCACGAACGTTTTCCCATCCGCGGATCGGAAACACAGAAATTCATGGCACTGGTTGTTTTGTTTCAACGTATATCGCCACACGCTTGATGCAGGGCTACGAACTCTCTCGTGCAGTTGATGAATCGATAAGGGCAGTTCAGCTTGCCATTGAACGGTCATATCAGTTAGGGTCCGGAATGCGGCTACTTAATGTGAAATCGATATGCGATCAAACTGGTTCGTGAGATGACATTCTTTACCGTGGAGCAAGCAGAAGAACTCATTCCTTATCTTCGTGCAGAATTGAAACGGGTGCGTGAACTCCGCGAGAAATTACGCATGCGATTGGATACGATTCCCTGCGCTAACGCTACGACTCCACATGGAGAGGAAGAACTCGCGCAAGCTATCGCGCGGGATGAGAAAGCGTTGGCCCTCGTTCGCGCGATCGAGGATTGGTTCCACCAGCTCCGTGAACGAGGCATTGAATGTAAGGGTGTGGACCAAGGACTTTTTGACTTTCCCTGCCTGCTCGAAGATCGAGTGGTTTATCTCTGTTGGCAGGAAGATGAAGACCGGATTGTCGCCTGGCACGAATTAGATACTGGCTTTGCCGGCCGAAAACCCCTTCTTGAAGCCGCACGGCTTAGCCGACCATCAACGGTGTTGCATTAGGCTGGAACGGTACACAGGCTTTTAGCGGATCAGTTTAAAACTTAGCCTTAATCTTAGTCTTAGCCTTAATCTTAGTCTTAGACTTCGCCTTGAGCTTTGACTTGAGCTTGAGCTTAGGCTCCAAGCTTTTACGTTGACAGCCCACTAATTGTCTCTGCTGAGACCTGAGATCATAGTCAAAGCCTACAGTTTAGAGTTCAAGCTCAAGCTCAAGTCTATGTCTAAGTATAAGACTAAGGCGAAGTGTGTTTGAATGTCAGTGCGGGCGCTTGCTAGGAAACAACCCCGCCGTCAGCCTGCCACAGGTCCGAGAACGATGGATAGCCGATGAGGCGTGTGCCGGGTTGAAGTGGACGGTGCCCCGAATCATCAGGGACAATAAGCTCAAGAATCGTTGCGGATTGAAGTTGTCCCACGAGCGCAGTTACGATTGCGACTGTTCCTTCCCGCAGTTGTGCATGACTGATGGCATTGATCTCGAGCAAGACCTCGTAATTTGGTTCCGCTACCTTTGGGGCAATCCGCTCAATACTCCCAACCAGCTTCCCGTCGAGGACTACAGGGCTGCCGACTTTGAGATCGTGAACTTCTGAGAGCTGCACGACAACCTGTTCGGGAGCAGTGCCGATCGAGGCAACTAGGTTGTACGGGGAAAGTTGAATGAATACTGTGACGAGTAAGTAAATTGCGATCATCTCTTCGCTCCGCGCTCCACCTGATTTAACAACATCAGGCAATGTGGACCCTCGATTGACCTGGGCTTATTAGAACATCGTCAGGTTCTAATCAACCCCCGGCTCCTGCTCTTAAAAGCTCTTTGAGCGTGTCCGTATTGGAATTATCGGAACAATCTTAGCCAACGTTGAATGATCTTCTAACAGGAAAATCAACCTGTCGCCAGCGGTTATCGTGCGCCAATTTACCAAAATGCTCGATGTTACTGTATGGAGCGCGACGCGCTCTTAAGAGAATAACCAACGAATTTACGTAGCACCCTAGTCGTTTTTCTGTGGAAATATCATGCGCGCATCCGAGCAACAGATTGTCCCAAGTGAGCTAAGCCTCACACCGTTTGCGCTTGCAAATCGCACTGAGGGCGAAGTAACCCAGGTAAGTCAACTCTGGCGCGAACTCGCCCGCGGCTCCACCGCGAGCGCTCGCGCGCTCATGGCTTACGAACTTGCGCAGAAGATTTGCGTTCTCCCACTGGCGATTATCGAGGCGGAAAATGACGAACCTTTTCTTACCGCTCTATTTGCCGAGCCAGTTGACCCACAGTTGCTCCGCGAGGTGAAATTTCACGTCGGCCTCGATGTTGTTCCCGAATCTGTTGGGAAAGAGATTCTCCATCGCGCAATTCATGCAGCATATCAAGGCGAGAGCACACGGCTTGCAGATGCGGTTGGTCAGGTCCAAGATACGTTTTCTCGGTCGATCGCCAGCGAATCGTTGGTGCTCTCAGCTGTGGCAGACTGTCCGATCCCGCGGCTTCTCACCGCTGTATTTGACCGGGCCATTGCGCTCAACGCTTCCGACGTTCATCTGGAACCGACGCTTGAGCGTTATCGCATCAGGTTTCGCGTTGATGGAATTCTCAGGGAGGAGACATCATTCAATATCTCGCTTCGCGCGGGCGAGGAACTGATCCGACGGCTGAAAGTTCTCGCGGCGCTCGACCCAACGAAACGGAATGAGCCGCAAGAGGGAGCGCTCACCCACCAGGCAGTCGGGTTAAGCATCCGCGCACGTATCTCCACCATCGCCCAACTCCAGGGTGAGAAAGCCGTGATTCGACTCCTCGATGAAAAATTTATCGAGGAGGTGCTCGCCGGTGACAATCGAGCAACAAGTTTCTCCGCGCTTGGACTAGATGAGGATCAAATCCGCTCTCTTGTCGGATTTCTCGGATGCGCCGGAGGCTCGATTCTTCTTTCGGGGCCAACGGGGAGTGGCAAATCAACCCTCCTCTACACGATGGTCTCGTACTTGAATAACGATTCCCGGAACATCGTGAGCATCGAAGATCCGGTCGAGCGTCGGATACCAGGGGTGAACCAGATTGAGGTGAATCGCTCGTCCGTAGTCGATTTCGCTGAGATCCTGAAGCCGGTTCTCCGTCAAGACCCAGATGTGCTTATGATCGGCGAGATTCGTGACCGAAAAACGGCTCGTATTGCCCTTGGAGCGGGAATCACTGGGCACCTGGTGCTCAGCACCGTTCATGCAGGAAATTGCCTCGAGATTGTTTCCCGACTCCTCGAGCTCGGTGCGAGTGGGAGCATCATGGCGATGTCACTTCGGCTCCTTGTCTCTCAGCGCCTCGTCGCCAAAAATTGTCCTCACTGCGCCGAAAAAGAGAGCGCCTCGCCAATGCTGGTGACGTTATTCGATCTCCCTAAGGAGAGTTTGATTTCCCGTGCGAAGGGTTGTTCACGGTGCAGGAATTCTGGCATCGACGGGCGAGCGGCTGTTTTCGAAATGCTTCCAGTGAGCGAACCGATTCGACAACTGCTCTTCACCCTTGGACAAGGGCGAGGGAGACACGAGATGCTCAACTTGGGCAAATTGCGTAAAACTGCAATTCGGGAAGGATATCGGAGTTATGCCGTTTCGGTGCGAGTGTTGCTTACGCAAGGTCTTATTTCACCGACGCAAGCCCTTCGTGTCCTTGGGATTTCGCCGGAACTCGTGGGCTATGATTGATGGTGCCACGGGGAATCTAAGGCCAGATTCCCCTGAGCGGATGATGGTGCTGGTGCGAGTGTTATGTGGGCAGTGAAGGGGGGTGGTCGGGGTGGGTGCGGGCCGCGGAGGTGAGATAGGCGTGAGAGCCTAACTGCACGCGAGTGCTGATGGGAAAGAATCTCTTCGAAAAAAAGCTTGACCTGATTTTTTCGGTTCACAATCCTAAGTACGATCAGCGTCTTTGCTCCTGTCTTAACGGAGGCAAATGGCGAAACGCTTCTCGGCCAAGTTGTCGGACAGTCGAGACGACAGGTTGAGGAGATAGTTTCCCGGTACCGTCCACGACAGTCCGTTAGAGATAGAGTTACCGTGCTGGGTAGTGACAGCGCCGTTCCTTCCACCGCCGCCGGCGGAGGTAATTACGAAAACGGTGGGGAATCGGACGTACGATACAAACTTGAGTTTGAGGTAGGGAAGGAATTTATCGAACAGCTTGAGCAGATTAAGGAGCTCTGCTCAGGGAAGTTTACAGAGGGCATCAAGCTTGAGGGAGTATTCCAAACGCTGATGGAAGAATATCTTGAGCGGCATAGTCCGGCTAAGAAGGTCGAGCGGAGAGAGAAACGAGCGTCACGGAAGGCTGTGTTGCGAGACTCAGAGGACAGTTTCGATAATCCAATGCTGTTAACGTGTTCTAATGACCCGAATTCGCGGTACGTACCAAAGCCATTACGTGAGCAAGTCTACGTTCGTGACGAGGGACAGTGTACGTATATCAGTGAGAACGGTATCCGATGCTGCGGACGGCAATATCTTGAAATTGACCACATCATCCCTTTCGCCCATGGGGGCGGAACCGAGCTCTCGAATCTCCGGCTATTATGTACCGGGCATAACCTGCTCGAAGCCGAAATGAAGCTTGGCAAAGAGTTCATGGAACAGTTTTATGATCGAGATGACGAGAACCCGAGAGTACCTCAAGATACTGAGCACTTCATGGGACGCGACAATAAACCGCATCAGGACGCAACACGGCCAATTGCAACTATCTGGTAATTGCGCGAACTCCCTGCACTAACCTGTCCGAAGCTTAAATTGACGCGACGTGTGTTGGAGTTTATTGAACGGACGGCTCGAGGTTGATCTAGAGAGGTGCTAGACTGTATTTAGCTAACACTCAGCGTTCTATGTTAGGCAGCAGTCGAGAACTCGAATTAATGCAATTCAAACTCGAGATCTTCCACCGGGACATCTCCGACGAGGACTTACTCGCGGACCTCAGACGGGTCGAATCCTCTCTTAAAACGCGCGCGCGAAAACTTTCGTTTCGAGCGTATCGTCAGTCCGGAAAGTATTCCTCAAGCACTATCGCCGAACGATTCGGATCATGGAATAAGGCGCTTCTTGCCGCTGGGCTCGGGACTTCACCGGAAAAGAACATCAGCGTTGATGTGCTATTTGATAATTTGAAAGACATTTGGTTGGCGAAAGGCGCTCAACCGAAATTTCGGGATATGAGCGCTCCTCCGTCGAGGTACAACGCGAAACTGTATGCAGCGCGTTTCGGGACATGGCGCAAGGCATTAGAAGAATTTGTTTCCGCCGTGCAGTCGAGCGACTGGGTCGCCACTGATCTTGAAAACTCTGGCCCAGTTGACCAGACACCCGCCAACTCAAATCCAACGAGAAGAAAAACGTCGCGAAACATATCCCAAAGAATGCGTTTCAAAATACTTCTCAGAGATGGCTTTTCCTGCCAGTCATGTGGAGCTAGTCCACTCACAGGACGCGGAGTTGAGCTTCACGTCGATCATATTCTACCGTGGTCCTCCGGTGGAGAAACCGTAGAAGAAAACCTTCAAGCGAAATGCGTACGATGTAATTTGGGGAAGGGGAATGCGTTCAATAAATGAACAGCAATGGAAGGGTTGCTGGGGCTGTTGCCTAACAATGCGTTGGACCGGACACGCTGCCCTGAAACGTGATATAGCAATGAGAGCGATGGCCTAAGTCACGTGCCGGTCATCGCCAACGTTCTCCGGTCAAGGTAATGATTGACGTAAATGCACAAATTCAGTTGTATCGCGAAGCATCCCGGCATTTCGCGAACACACTCTTTCGACAGGTTGTGAACTAGCAATGTGTCCGTTACCATCACATGCACCGGAGGACCGCTCTACCCTTCCCTGCCAGACGAAGCTGGCGCTACAACTGTCGTTTGCGCAGGGAAATTTGGCCCCAAATTTCCCGTGGCACAATGGTATTTCTACACTAACATAGGCCCATTCTTGTGACGCTAGTAAGAGAGCAAGTAACTTCTTCAGCCCAATTCCATCACCGTTCGACGGTAAGCCTTCGCACCGAGGAGAACGCGTCCTTTCTCGAAACCGCTCGTGAGATCTCACGCGAACTCTCCTTATCGCTCCTCACGGCAAAGATCCTCGTGAGTCGTGGACTAACATCGGTTGCTGAAGCACGGAATTTTGTCTCCCCGACCCTTCGGGAACATCTCCCTGATCCCGCGCAGGTGAAGAATATTGAGCAAGCGGCAGCGCTCCTCCTTGAGTCAACCGAAGCGGGTAAGAGAATTACAGTCTACAGTGATTTCGACGTTGATGGTCTCTGCGGTGCTTCGCAGTTGGTACTCTTCCTCAAGTCCCTCGGCGCGCAGGTACAGCATTATGTGCCGAATCGTTTCCAAGAAGGATATGGGGTTTCTCGGCGCGCGGTGGAGAAACTGGCAGAGTCTGGGACCGAGGTACTCGTCACCGTGGACTGTGGGATAACGAGTCATCATGAATTAGCACTGGCCAAGCATTTAGGGTTGAAGACGATCGTTATCGATCATCACGAACTGCATGGAGTTCCACCCGCTGATGTGGTGGTGGACCCGCTGCAAGATGGCTGTGGATTTCGCGAGCATAAACTTGCTGCCGCTGGTTTAGTGTGGATGCTGCTCATCGTTCTTCGCCGTCAGGCAAGCGAACGGTGGGCAGGAGAAGTCGCTGAGGGACGTCGTACGATCCCTGATCCGAAAGAATTTCTCGATCTCGCAGCCCTCGGAACAGTTTGCGATATGGTGCCGCTCGTTGGGGTGAACCGCATCATCGCGCAACGGGGTATTGAGGCATTGCAGCTCACCCAGAGGCTTGGCCTTATCGCGCTTAAGGAAGTGGCAGGAATCGGCGGCGGTCGCCGGCTCACCTGTGGGCATCTTGGGTTTGGGCTCGGACCGCGAATCAACGCGGCAGGAAGGCTCGGCGATGCAGGACAGGTTTTTGAACTACTTGTCACCGAGGATTCGCTCCGTGCGAAGCATCTCGCGGAAGCGATCAATCGTTTAAACAGCCAGCGGAAAACAATCGAAGAGCGGGTCCGTGAGGAATGTCTCAGAACTATCCGCGCGTCGGCGGGCCTTCAACAAGGGAACGCGTTTGCGCTCTTTGGCGCGGACAATCACCTTGGTGTCATTGGCATCGTTGCTCAACGAATCGTCGAGGAGTTCTACCGACCGGCAGCCGTAATGGGTCCAGGCGAAGAGGTCGTGCGCGGGAAAACGATCCCAGTAGTGAAGGGTTCCGTGCGAAGCATCAAGGGGTTTCACGTTGCCGATGCCCTTCGCGCACTTGGAAATCTGCTCATCCGTCACGGAGGTCATGAACAAGCAGGAGGGTTTACGGTTGCGACTGAAAAGCTTGCAGAATTCCAAGGTGCTTTTGTTGAGCTCGCAAACTCAGTGCTTCAGCCGGAACAGCTCTGCCGCCGGTATCTGGCTGACCTCTCGGTGCAACTCGGCGAACTCGATTTCATCGCGGTTCAGGAACTGGGAAAGCTGTCCCCATTTGGCATTGGAAACCCGGCGCCGTTGTTTGTTACTCGAGGCGTAACTATTGACTCCGTTACTTCACTCGCGCAAAACCATCTCCGTCTCCGATTCACCGACGGGCGGCATTCACTTGGCGCTGTCGCGTGGGATAGTGGGGGGCATCCGCTTCTAAGAAAAGGAAACCAGGTTCACATCGCCTATCAGGCAGGGCTGAATAACTACCAGGGAATCTCAAGCGTTCAGTTGACGGTCAAGGAAGCCTGGGTGGACTGAGGGAGCCGCCACACCCTTGGCAATTCCCGGGGAAAATGCTAAAGAGAAACACCTGGTTGTAAAAAGGGTACTAACCCTCCTCTGGCTTTAAAACCCAGGACATAATTTGATTCGCGAGGAGCTTCTTCTCGTCTATCTCTTTGTTGCTTGGTTTATCTGCGAAAGGAGGCTGTGGCGGTACGGTTTAAACGAGGTTGGTTGGCGATACGTGAAGTGAAACGCGTAGTTACGACATTTCGTCCCAGTAAAAGCGATCGGTAGTTGAGCACCTCTCAACTACCGATCGCTTGGTCTGGCGCAACGAAGTGATCGGCATGTCTACTGCTCTTAGGACACTTCCTGCTCGAACACGGAACATAATACTGCGCTTCGCATAACGGTGCTTTCCTTGGGGAAGGAAGAGCTCCCGTGTTCAGGAGTCAACAATGCGAGCGGGTGCGTGTGCTTATTCCGCGCACCCGCTCACACTCCACTGTCGCCTAGTGGTTTGTGAGCACGAGGGTTCCTTTGCCATGGCTCCTTTCTTCAATCTTATGAACAAAGCGTGAGAGGTCAATACTGCCTCGCGACTAACCCTCTATCGCTTCAGTTGACGCGGTTGGGGCACACACCGACCCATTATGCGACGAATCGCACAATGCTATCGCATGTGGCCCCAACCACTACCAACCAATCGGCGATCACTTCTCCCCCAAGATTCACTTCGAACGGTACGATCTCCGTACCGCGTCTATCAAACAGACGAACGAAGTGAGTACTAAGAGTGACCATCCTGGTCAGGTAGCAGCTGAGCACTTCACTAACTTCACCACTTGTTCGGCAGTTGGCTCGACGAGGATCTCATTTGCTCCTGCATCGCGTAACGCCGTCGTTACCGGCTCGCCGATGGCACGGCTTACCGCAACGATAATCGGTAACGCTTGAAACTTTGCGGTGCTCCGGATGATGCGGCAGTTCGTCGCCGTATCGCACCGGGCACAGCCGTTCTGATACTCGATTACGAGCGCGGCAATGTCCCCGGCCGAAATGGCGATTCCAGCTTGCACTGCTTGATCGACCATAATCGCCGAGTAGCCACTCGTTTCGAGCTGCGATGCAGCCTCAATTAACGTCGCTTGAAATAGTGGGAGCGACGTTGCGGCATAGAGCACTACCCGGAACCGTGAGCCATCCAGTTCCTCAAGCGGAATCTGATTCGTTTTCATGAACGAGATCAGAGCTCCCCTTGGAATCCGGCGGAACTTCGAGCCGGGGATACGAAAGCCACTCAGTCGACCGGTATCGAAACACCGAATCACTGTCTGCTGCGATACCTTGCAGATCTGAGCGACCTCACCAGTGGTGAAAACCTGTTTCCCTCCTTTCTCCCCATTTACCCCATTTGACTGTGCGTTCATGTTACACCCCTTTCTCTATAGAACCCCTCCATGAACGGTCAGCGAAACGAGCGGATCACAGTGACCAGCTCTCGCACTGAACACGAGACGCATTCACTACGAGAGCTGGACCGAAACTGAGGGAGATAGGAGTCGGACGAGAACAACCCGAGGAGGCAGTATTGCACCTTGGCGAACACGCCCTGTGTCGCAGGCATGAGGCGTACTTGCGGAGTGTGCAATCCGATCTGAACTTCTACCCGCAGAAGAGCACTCCTTTAGCACTTCCTATGAAATAAGTCAAAAATAGCAGAAGGTAGTTTTACCCGCGAAAGGCAAAGAAGAGCCCGAGCGCAACGAGTATCGCGCCAAGGAGTCGCTTCAGCAGATCCTTGTTTGCTTGAAGTGAGATCCTGGCCCCGAGTAAGCCACCCACACAAACAACGAGGGCGAGGAGGGGTGCCTTACCGATTCCATCAAAGGTAGACGAAGAGAAGTGTCCGATTAGTCCACTTGCTGAGGTCGCTGTAACCATCACAGCACTGCAGCCGATCGCAATCTCAAGTGGCACGGCAAAACCGACAGTGAGAAGTGGCACGGTGATGATTCCTCCCCCGATACCAATGAGGCTACTCAGCACCCCCGCAAGGAGACAGCTTGGAAGCGCGAGCGGTAAATTGAGCGAGTACCAACCCGGATGAGCAGCTACGTTACGTTTCGGTGCGGTCAGGTTGAACGCAAGCGCTATTCCTGCCACGAGGGCAAAGACACTGAAGAGGCTAGAAATCAGCTGTTCTGACAATCGGTCAGCGACGAGTCCTCCGAGAAATGCGCCAGTCGCAGTTCCGCCTCCAAGAACGAGCACAACAGGCCAGTCAACTTTGTGTGCTCGAATATAGATTGTTGAAGCTGAGAGCGATGTAGCAAAGACGAGCAGAAGACTTGTCGCTACCGCTTGATGAAAGGTGTAGCCGAAGAGCACGAGGATCGGCGTGTAGAAAGCCCCTCCACCCAATCCGAACATCGAGAGCGTAAATGCGACAAGAAACAGAGAGGTAATGAGAGTGAGCGATGTTGTCATGGATGAGTTCCTCTCCCGAACAGTCATTCGGGGATCAAGGGGTCAGGCC
>FKKE01000597.1_pt1 | contig 72649 bp, 70 predicted proteins | sample 1106331 | NCBI WGS metagenome assembly FKKE01 (sample SAMEA3931202, study PRJEB13176) | freshwater metagenome | biome: Drinking water system; feature: drinking water; material: freshwater | place: China | collected 2013-02-06 | reverse complement strand
TCGACGAGTGAAAACCGGTCGAGGACCTCGATGCCGCCGAGCAGATTGGAATTGAGCCTCGCTTCGTTGGCGATGGCGCCCACGAGATCGCCGGGCTTGATGCCGGCGGACCACCCGGCGCCGATGTAGATCCGCGCCATGCCCGCCATCCGGCCGCCCCGGCCAGGCCCGCCCATCGGCGCTCGCGCTCCGGGCTGGCCCGGCTGCCGCGGCATGGGCCGCATGGGCCGATTGAGTTCCGGCCGTCGCACCGGCACGGCGGGAATGTCCTCTTCGACCCGATCCCCTCCCTGCGCCTGAAAGACGAGCTTCATCGCGGCGGCGGCCAGCGAGATCGGATCGCTCGTGGCGGCCATGGCTTCCGCGACGCCCCGGAACTCGCCGATGTCCTCGGCCTGCATCGCGTCCTGGACGGCGGCTCTGGTCCGTTCCAGCCGCTTGGCCAGCAGATCGGCCACTGACGGAACGGGCGCCACTGTGACCTTCGATTTGGTGATGTGTTCGATGCTGCGCAGCAGCCGTTCCTCACGTGGATCGAGAATGGTGATGGCCGCGCCTTCGCGTCCGGCCCGGCCGGTTCGCCCGACGCGATGCACGTACACTTCCGCCGAGGAGGGCAAATCGAAGTTGATCACGTGCGACACACTGGGAATATCCAACCCGCGGGCCGCCACGTCGGTGGCGACGAGCAGCTGGGTCTGTCCGGTGCGGAAGGCCTGCATGACCCGATCTCGTTGGGGCTGGCTCAGGCCGCCGTGGATGGCCTCGGCCCGATGGCCCCGGCCATTCAGCATGACCGTCACCTCGTCAACCTCCACGCGGGTGCGGCAAAACACCAGGGCGGATTTCGGCGCGGCCATGTCCAGGACGCGCGCCAAGGCGGCGCCGCGATGGGGCTTGTCGACGATATACGCCGTTTGCTGCACGCGGGGGGCGGCCCCGGCCTTCACCGGTTCTTTGGCGATGCTGATTTCGACCGGGTGCGTCAGATGCCGCTGCGCAATCGCCTTGATGCGGGGCGGCATCGTCGCGGAAAAGAGCGCCGTCTGCTTCGTCGCAGGGGTCTGTTCCAGAATGGCGTCGAGATCGTCGGCGAAGCCCATGTCGAGCATCTCGTCGGCTTCGTCCAGGACAACGACGCGCACCTGCGCCAGCTTCAGGGTCTGCCGGCGGATATGATCGAGGGCGCGCCCCGGCGTGGCCACGACGACATCGACCCCGCGCTTGAGCGCGTGGAACTGGGGTCCGAAGGCCTGGCCCCCGTAGAGGGTCTGGACGGTCGTGCGCAGTTCCTTCCCGTAGCGCTGCACCGCCTCCCCGACTTGCACCGCCAATTCGCGGGTGGGAACGAGAATCAACGCCGCCGGTCGTCCGGTTCCGCCCTGCGCCAGCCGTTGCAACAGCGGCAAAGTGAAGGCGGCGGTCTTTCCGGTTCCGGTGGCCGCCTGCCCCAGCACGTCCTTCCCGGCCAACAGGGGCGGGATCGCTTCTCGCTGAATCGGCGTGGGCTCCTCGTAGCCCAGTTGATCCAGGGTCGCAAGCAGCTTCGCCTCCAAGCCCAGGGCGGCGAAGCCGGGAGAAAAGCCATGTACGGAAGGGACGGCGGCCGAAGGCGGCGTTTCATGTTTCATAGATGCGGATCATTCCTGTTCGTGAGGTGTCTGGTCGCCACGCGTGCGGGCAGCATGCAGAGTGGATGGCATTCTACGTGTTCGGAATGCGCTGGGTCTATCCCACCATGGCGTGGCGCTCCGCTGCTTCGCCCCCTTCCGCTCCCGCAGTCTGTCCGCTCTCGGGTATCGGCTCGCCATCTCAGCCTACGACTTCAGCGCTCCCGCGCGTTGGAGCAACCTCCGGCGCAATTCCACCATGGCCAGCGTATCACGCGCACAATAGGCCTTGAGCGCCGTGGCCAGGCGGTCCCGTTCGATCCAATCCTGCACCTCGAAGGCCAGGCGGACGTACTCGCGCGCGGCCACGGCCCCTCCCTGAATGTCCAAGTCGGTATACGACAGGCTCGGCACGACGGCGGGCAACACGGCTTTGATGGAATACGACCCGTTGAAGCCAGGATGGTAGTAGTGCCCCTGCACTACCTCGAACAGATCCCACAAGCGCTTCTTCACGGCGTGGAGGTCGGCGCGCCACTGCGGGAAGGCCTCGGCCAACCCTTCCAGCACCGACCGTTCGTATTGGGAATAGACGCAGATGCTCCCGGTTTCCCCCAACGACTCCAGCAGCCGTTCGGTCAGCTCGCGGCGCGGGTCTTCGCCTCCCGGAGCCAAATATTCGTGATGGTGCACGTCCCCGGCTTCCGATTCGATATGATTCGACCATTGAACGGGCAAGACCTGATAGGGGCGCGTCTCCTTGAATCGCGGGATGGCCGGCATGATGGTCTCGAAGTCGAGATGATGCACCGGGTACCGCACCGACCGGAGCAGGCGTTCGAGGTCGGGACTGCACCACTCAACATTGGCGCGCACGCGCCGCTGAATCGGCGAGAGCGTGGCGTCTTCCGGCAGCGCGTCGATCGTCTCGATGCCCTGCGACTGCCACAGCGGCAACCACCGCCGGCTGCCCGGCAAATGGTAGACCCATCGGGCCGGTTTGTCCTTCGTGCAGTGTTCCCAAAACGGGCACGCATAGGGCGTTTGGCAGTGCCCGCCCGGCTCAACGGCCGGAGCCGCAGGCCGTTCCAACAGCTCGTGCATGGCGGCCACGCGCGCGGGTACCTCGGCCAGGCGCGGCGCTAACTCCTCCGTCACCTCCACCAGCGTAAACAACCGCGCGGCATCCACCGGCCCCCCGTCGAAGGCGTACTGGGTGTTGACATGCATGAGCCAACAGCCGGACAGCGCCAAGCCGGCTCCCGCCAGCACAAAGGCCTGCAGCGCCAGGTCGTCCAGGTGAACCTCCTTCTTCCGCGTGGACGACTTGACCTCGATCAACCGCCAGCCGGCCGACCCGTCCGGCAACACCGTGCGCTCCAGCACATCGACCCGAATCAACACCCCGTGGGCCAACACCGCCGCTTCGAAGACGGCCGGCACGGCTGGATCGCTCAGCAGGCGGGCCGTCTGCTCCAGAGCGGCTTGCGTCTGCCGATAGCCTGCGGTGACCAGCACCCCGCCCGGAAACCGTTGCCGCGCCAACACGCCGACCTCGGTACCCATGTCCAACACGGCCCGCGTGGCGTCGTCCGGCGGGGTGGCCAGCTCCGGATGATGCGTCTCCAGATACACCCGCTTGTCACATTGCAGCCCGCTCAAGTATCGTGATTTCGACAGTCGCGCCATCGGCGTTCCACTCACGTCCAGGACTCGATTCGTCCCCCCTGCCGGGGTTCACGCTACAAAAGGAAACGGCTTGCTGTCTACTCGAGGCCTCGCGACCGGTGTGACGTCGCGCATCAGCCCCATCCGGTGGTCGGTCTTGACGCTGGCCCTTCCCGTCACCCTGAGCAGCCTGCTCCAGCGGGCGGAGGGCATTCTGGCGGTGTTCCTGGTCGGCGGTCTGGGCCCCGACTCCATTGCCGCCGTCGGCTTGAGCCAACTGCTCATCTTCATCGCCACCACGCTGTTGGCCGGCCTTTCGGCCAGCGGGACGGTCGTGATTGCCCAACTCTGGGGCGCGCAACGCCGCACCGATGCGGGGATTGCGGCCACACAACTGGTCGCCCTCGGCGTGTTGGCCAGTTCCCTCCTGGCGCTGACAGGCTGGCTGGCGGCGCCGACGCTCATGCGCCTGCTGGGCGCCGATCCGGCGGTCGTCTCCTTTGCGACGCCCTACGTGCGCCTCATGTTCAGCATTTTGCCGATGACGGTCTCCATTCAGGTGTTGGCCTCGATCCTCCAAGGAACGGGTGATACCCGCACGCCGGCCCTGGCCCTGCTGCTGGTGAACCTCGTGTATGGCAGCCTGGCCTGGCACCTGATCTATGGGCTGAACGGATTCCCCGCCTTCGGCATCACGGCCGCCGCCTTCAGCGCCGGTGTCGCGGAGTGCACCGGTTTGGCGTTTCTGGCCTGGCGGATCGCCCCGATCCTCCGGCGCCCCCCGCAGATCCGGTGGGACCTCCTGGCGTCGGCCTGGTACGTGGGCGCCCCGGCCTCGGGGGAGCGGGTGTTGCAGCAAGCCGGCATTCTCCTCTACACCAAGCTGGTCATCAGCTACGGCACCGTCGCCTACGCGGCGCACCAGGTGGGGCTGTCGATCGAGGCGCTGTCGTTCTTACCGGGCTACGGCTTCGCCATTGCGGCCGCGTCGATGGTCGGGCAAAGCATCGGCGCCGGCAAGTATCAGCGGGCGAAGATGGAAAACTGGGAGGCCAACCGGCAGGCGGCCCTGATGATGACGGCGATGGGGTTCGTGTTCTTCTTTTTCCCCTATGCCCTGCTGCGGCTCTTTACCACCGACGCGGCGGTGATCGCATTGGGCACGTCGTTCCTCCAAATCGTCGCGCTGATCCAGATTCCGCTGGCCCTGACCATGGTGCTCTCCGGGTCGCTCCGCGGCGCCGGCGATACGCGCTTTATCATGGGCGCCACCTTCATCGGCATGTGGGGCATTCGGCTTCCCGCCGCCTACATCGCCGCCTGGGTCTTCCCCGGGACGGTGGTGGCGGTGTGGTGGGGAATGGTGCTCGATTGGACCGTGCGGATGCTGCTCGTCTTGTGGCGCTTCCGCACCGAACGGTGGCGGCACATCCGCCTGTTGGACCACACGCCGTCGCAGTCGGCCGGACGCTAGACTTGGAACTGCGCCTCGTAGAGGCCGGCATAGACCCCGCCCAGTTCCATCAGCCGCTCATGCGTGCCGTCCTCCACGACGCGGCCCTGGTCCACCACGAGGATGCGGTCCACGTCCTGCAACGTGGACAACCGATGGGCGATGATGAAGGTCGTCCGTCCCTTGGTGAGTTCGTTCAACGCCTCCCGAATCTTCACCTCGGTTTCGGTGTCGATATTGGAGGTCGCCTCGTCAAACACTACGATCGGCGGATCCTTCAACAGGACACGCGCGATCGACACCCGCTGTTTCTGCCCCACCGACAGCTTGACGCCGCGTTCGCCGATCCACGTCTCATACCCTTCGGGCAGGGCGGCGATGAAGTCGTGCGCCCGGGCCACGCGGGCCATGGCTTCGATTTGGTCCATGCCGGCCGTGAGATCGCCGTAGGCCAGGTTCTCCCGCACCGTGCCGTTGAACAGAAAGGGCTCCTGCTGCACATGCCCGATGTGCGCCCGCAGATAGGCCAACGGCAGATCGCGCACGTCGATCCCATCGACCAGGACGGCTCCCCCCGTCACGTCGTAGAAGCGGGTGAGCAACTTCAACAGGGTGCTCTTGCCTGCCCCGCTCGGGCCCACCAGCGCCACGCGCTCCCCGGCTCTCACCGTGACATCCACGTCCCGCAACACCGGAACATCGGGCCTGTAATGGAAGTGCACATGGGAAAAGGTCACGGCCCCGGACAGGCGCCCGGCCGGTGCGGCGACACCGGGCCGATCCGCCACCTCGGGCACGGTGTCCAAGACTTCGAAGACCCGCTCGCTCGCGGCCAACGCGTGCTGCAACATATGGTTCACGGAATGGATTTGATTGATCGGCACATAAAAGAGCCCCAGGTAGGAGAGAAACAGCACCAGTTCGCCGAGCGTCAGCCGGCCCTCCAGCACCTCTCCCGCGCCGAACCAGAGAATGAGCGCGGTCCCCACGCTGCCGGCGAACATCATGCTCGGCGAATAGACCGACCACAAATACATGGCCCTCAGATTGCTTCGGCTGTAGTCCTGGCTCAACTGCGTAAAGCGCGCCTGCTCATGCGCCTGCCGGTTGAAGCCCATCGATTCGCGAATCCCGGACAAGGCGTCCTGCAGGTAGGCATTCAGCTCCGCCAGCCCCTTGCGCACGCGCTGGTAGTGCCCGTGGACCGTGCGCGTAAAATAGCTGGCCGACCAGGCCAAGGCCGGAATCGGCACCAGCGCAAGCAGCGCCAACTTCCAATTCAAGCCCACCAACATGGCGGTGATGCCCACCAGCGTCAGCGAAGCGGTCAATACGCCCTCCAGCCCGTCGATAAAAATCCGTTCCACATGCTCGGTATCGTTGGTGACCCGCGACATGATCTCGCCGGTCGATCGGTTCTCGAAGTAACTGATAGACAGGCGCTGCAGCGCCGCGAAGACCTCCGCGCGCAAGTCGTGGACCACCTGTTGCTCCAGCGTATTGTTCAAGCGGATGCGGAACGACGCGAAGAGGTTCTTGAGGGCGTAGGCGCCGACCAACCCGGCCAACACCCACGGTAACAGCGCGGGCCGATTGGCCTGAATGACATCGTCGATGGCGATCTTGATGAACCAGGGCGGGACCAACTCCATCGCCGTCGCCGACGCGGCACAGAGCACGGTCGCCACGGCCAACCATCGGTACGGGCGGATATACCCGAGAATGCGCAGCAGAGCGGTCACAGGGGGACGTCTTCTTCCGATTCACCCCGGCGGTCAGGCCGACCGCAGCAAGGACGACCGGACCACCGGATCAACCACCGGTCAACAATGGAGGCGTTCTTCGAGGGGCGGCCGAGTATCCTTTCCGCTCCCGCTCCGCACTTCCAGACGGCCGACACCCTTCACGTTGGCGCACAGGTCGCCCAGGCCCGGCGTGATCAGGCGAAACGGACCGCCTTTCGTCTCCGGCAAGGGCTGGCCGTCGAGTTCGTACAGCAGCAACCCAAACGCTCTCGCCTGTTGCAGCGTGAGCGTGGCGGCATACTTCCCGTCCAGCGAATGAAACGTCACATGATCGGCCGTCACGGCCAACGCCGGCACGTCCAACACCCCTCGGACCCGGATCGCCTTGCCCTTCATGCCCGGCATCACCGTGCTCACGTCGTCCACCCGCTGCTCCTCGGGTAATTGCGCCAGGGCGTGCCGATCCAAGGCCACCGGCTGCACGACCGCTCCGTCGATCCGGATCACGCCGGGACCGGTCCGGTCCTTCGTCGTGATGGCCTTGATCAAGGCCGTCAGCGTATCGTTCACGGGCGTCGGGATCCCGCCGGCGCGACCCATCGCGCTGATCTGGCCGTTGAGCGCGTCGATCTCCGTCGGGCGACCGGCCGTCCAGTCGTCATACATCGACGTGTGGATGTCCCGGATTTCCTGCGTCCATTTCACCACGCGATCGGCCATATCCCCCGGGAGCGGCACCTTGCTGGCCGCGGCGACGGCCCTCACCTCTTCCACGATGGTATGGACGACCCGCAACATCCCGGGGTCGTCGATGGCTTTCGACACCTTGTCGTCGATCAACACGGTCAGGGGATTGAAGACACAATTCCAACACATCTTTTCCCATTTGCTGCGGCGCACGTCCTTGGTCAGTTGGCAGGGAATGCCGGCGGCTTTGAACAGCGCTTGAATGGCCAACACGCGCGGGCTTTCCTGCCCCATCAATTCACCGATGGCCAGGGCCCCCTTCTTATAGTGGTCGATCACGCCAGGTTCGGCGATTTTCGAATAGATATATGCCACCCCGCCCACGACACAGTCCCGCTGGAGCCGGGCGAGGAGCCGATCCTCCGTATCCACGCCGTTTTGAAGTGTCAGCAGCACCGTCCGGTCGGTCAGCACGGGCTGGAGCTGGTCCAGCACCTCATCCAGGTCGTAAGCCTTGACCGACAAGATGACCAAATCCGGAACGGGGAGCTCGCGCGGGTCCGAGGCGGCCGGTGGATGCACCGTCAGGTTCCCGGCGGCGCTGCGGATGGTCAACCCGCGGGCCCGCACGGCGGCCAACGTCTTGGGCCGCAACAGAAACGACACGTGGGGATTCGACTGCGCCAGGTGTGCCCCAAAAAATCCGCCGACCGAGCCGGCGCCGACCATCATGACGTGTTGCATATCCATCTCCCTACAGACTTCAGACCGGGAGGCTACTATAGCATGGCGACGGAAGGGCCGGCATTCGCTATACTGCCGCCGATGGCCTCGACCCTCGCCGAAGCACGCAGGCATCTGGGTGACGCCCGACGCATCGCCGTCCTGACCGGCGCAGGCATTTCCGCAGACAGCGGCGTGCCCATGTTTCGTGGCGCCGACGGCTTATGGCGGAATTTCCGGGCTGAGGATCTGGCCACGCCGGAGGCCTTTGCCCGAGACCCTCGGCTGGTCTGGGAATGGTACAACTGGCGGCGGGAGTTGATCGCCACCACCCGGCCCAACGCCGCCCACGCCTCCCTGGCCGGCCTCGAACAACGCCATCCCGATGTCTGGCTGATCACCCAAAACGTCGACGGATTGCACCGCGACGCAGGATCGACTCGCCTCTCGGAAATCCACGGCAACATTTGGACCGTCCGGTGCACGGTCTGCCGCCTGGTCGCCGACAATCGAACCCTGCCCCTCCCGCCGCTGCCCCAGTGCTCAGCTTGCGGTGGGCTCGTACGGCCGCATATCGTGTGGTTTGGGGAGGCGCTCGACCCTGCAGATCTCAACCGGAGCCAGGCGGCGGTTCGCGCCTGCGAGGTACTGCTGATCGTGGGCACATCCGGTCTGGTCTACCCGGCCGCGTCGTTTGCCGGCCTGGCCAAGCAGTCTGGCGCCTACGTCATCGAGGTCAACCTCGACCCGACGCCGCACACCGGGCTCGTCGACGCGGCGTTCCAGGGACGGGCGAAAGAGGTCGTCCCCTGTCTCCTGGATCCGCCCGGCTGAACTAGCCGAGTTGATCGAGCAGAGCTGGCAGGTCGGCCAACGTCGTGAGGCGTCGCGCCACCGCCCCCGGCGCAGCCGGCGCCGCGCCCTCCTCAGAGCGATCCACCCAGACGCCGATCAATCCGGCCTTATCCGCGCCTTGGACATCCTCCCGGAGACTATCCCCCACGTGGACGACTTCTTCAGGGTCCAGCGCATGTTTGTCCAGGGCCAGCCGAAAGATCCCCGGCGCCGGTTTCGCCGCCCGCGCCAAACTCGAAATCGTCACCGTATCGAAGTGGGACTCGAGGCCGAGGCCGCGCAGCACGTTGAAGAGCCGGGAGTCGAAATTCGACACGATGCCCAGTTCCAATCCACGGGCCCGCAACGTCTCCAGCGCGAGCCGCGTGTCCGGGTAGAGCTGCCACAGCTCGGGCCCGTCGAACCGCTGGAAGGCCTCCTCGAAAAATTCGTCGAATCGATCGAACATGCCGACGCGATAGAACACATTGTGCACGACATCGAACCACCACAACCGTTCGCAGCGCTTGATCTCGGCCGGATCGTCGACCAGAAATACCGGCGGCGGCGCATCCTCCATGGCCCGGCGGAAGGCGGCCTTGACGGCCGCGACCGCATCGGCCTTTGGACGGAAGCCATGCGACACCGCCAGCTCCACATAGATCTCGGCCACAGGCCGCTTGAGTGTGAACAACGTCCCGGCCGCATCGAAAAAGACCGCGCGTATGGCTGACGCCCGCCCGCTCATGTTCCTCTCTGCCTCCCTCGTCTGAGCGCCCACCCTACTTGCATCTCAAAATGTCCCTAACCGGTCGAAAAAAGGCTTTCCTTGGACAAAGTCTCCCCCCTTTGATAGCGTCGATCCAGACCTTCATGGAGAGGGAGTTGGCCCTATGGGTGCACGTCTGTTCGTCATCGATGGCAGCCCGGCCGTCCGCCGCCTGGTGGAACAAGTGTCCGCTACCGAGGGGTACGAAGTCCATACGTTTCAGGACGGACCCAGCGCGATTCAGGCGGCCCAAACCCTGGCGCCTCGCACCATCATTGCCGACTTCCACCTGGACAAGATCACCTTCTCCAGTTTCTGCAAGGAATTGGGCAAGCTCGACAGTCTGGCCGACTCGTCCATCATCTCCCTGGTCGACCCTTCGGACAAAGTGGATGAGAAAACGTACCGCTCGCTCGGCGTGGCCGTCTTTCTGACGAAGCCGCTGGAACCGGGCAATCTGGTGGAGACGCTTCGCACCCTCACGGCCAAACAGAAGGCGCCCGCCGCTTCGAGCAAGAAGAAGCGCACCTGGCCGCCCGTGACGACCTCGACCGACATGGAGGACGCGGACACGGATCAGGAATTCGAACTTGAAGAGGCAACCGCCGTGAGCAAGGACACGCCCCCTTCGGTTTCCCCCGCGAAGGGGCAAGCGACGACCACGGCTGCCGCGCCGGCTGCTCCCGCGCCTCAACCGCTCGCTACGGCGCCGCTGGAAAGCGCCAGCAAGACGCTCGTCGATGCCCTGGCCGCCGGTGTGATCCCGCAAGTTACGCAGGCCGTGCTGGCTTCGTTGCCGGCCATGATTGTGCAGGAAGTCGAGCACCGCCTGGCGACGCTGGTCGCCAACGCCGTCCAGAAGCAGGTTGCCCAAGAATTGACGCCCTCCCGGCTCAACGACACCGTCGAGGCAGTCCTGCAGCGGAAAGTCCCCGACATACTCGCCAACGTCCTTCCCTCCCAGCTGGGCGCCATGGAGGCCGCACTCCTGCCGCGGTTGGAGCAGCAACTGCCGGGAATGGTGGGCCAGGCGACGGAAAATGCGGTGGCGGCCGGCGTGACCACGGCCGTGGAGCAAGCCCTCCCGAAAGCCGTCAAGGATCACGTGGGCTCGATCGATCGACTCGTGACCAATGCGGTTCACGATCTGGCCTCGCCGATGGTGCGCGAGGCCACGGACGACATCAAACGGAAGCTGACCGAAGAGCAGTTGCCCAAGCTCGTCCGGGAGCAGGTCGGCTCGCTCGACCGTCTGGTCACGAACATCGTCCACGACCTGGCCGGCGACCAGGTCCGTGAGACCGTGGAGAAAGTCGTACAGGAAACCGCTCGCGATCGCGTCGCGGAAGTGGCTCGTGAGGTGGTTCCCGCCGTCGCCGAGTCGATGGTAACAGCGGAAATCAAGCGCCTGAGCGCGCTCGATTGACAACCGGCCCGGACCGGACTACTTCTTGCCCTTCTTGGCCGCCGCCCGTCGGGTGCGGACCAACTTCTTGAGACGCTGCACGTTCTTGCGATGCTTCCGGCGAACCTTCCGATCCTTTTCACGTCCACGTGCCATGCTCAATCCTTTCCGTCCTCGTGCTCAATCCGCATTCCGTGCGGCCCCAGCGGCCGCCCACAACGCGTGCGATCTATAACACAGGGCGGATACCGGTACAAGCGGACGCCCCGTCGGCACCCGGCCGCCTCGGGTCATCCTTGTGAGCCATCGGGGTGCATGCTAAGATGCGCCCTCGCAGAACGACCCGCAGCGCCTCATGACACCCCGCGAATTGGCGAAAGTCTACGAACCCCACCAGGTGGAACCCCGCTGGTACGAGTATTGGGACCAGCACGGCTATTTTCGCGCCAGTTCAGGCGCCTCGGCACCGGCCTATTCGATCGTCATCCCTCCTCCCAACGTGACGGGATCGCTCCACGTCGGGCATGCACTGAATAACTCGCTCCAAGATATCCTGATCCGGTGGCGTCGCATGCAGGGCCTGACCGCGCTCTGGGTGCCGGGCACCGACCATGCCGGCATCGCCACCCAGATGGTGGTCGAGCGCCTGCTCCAGAAGGAGAACAAGACCGACCGCCGGACCATGGGCCGCGAGGCCTTCCTCAAGCGCGTCTGGGCCTGGAAGGAAGAATCGGGCGGCGCCATTTCCCAGCAGCTCCGTCGCCTTGGCGCCTCCTGCGACTGGAGCCNNCATGCCGGCATCGCCACCCAGAATGTGGTCGAACGACAATTGGCCGCGGAGGGCAGTTCACGCGAAGCCCTCGGCCGCGAGGCCTTCGTGCAGCGGGTCTGGAAGTGGAAAGAAGAGTCGGGCGGCACCATTCTCCGGCAGCTTCGACGATTGGGCGCCTCCTGCGACTGGCAGCGCACCCGCTTCACGATGGATGAGGGGCTCTCCCAGGCTGTCCGGGAGGTCTTCGTCCGTCTATATGAAGACGGCTTGCTCTACCGCGGCGAACGCCTGATCAACTGGTGCCCGCGCTGCCTCACCGCCCTGTCCGACATCGAGGTGGAGCACGAGGACACGGCCGGGAAACTCTATACCATCCGGTACCCGCTGGCCGAGGACTCGCGCCAATGCCTTCTCGTCGCCACGACCCGTCCCGAAACCCTGTTGGGCGATACCGCCGTGGCGGTCCATCCCGAAGACGAACGCTATCGGCACCTCATCGGCAAGACCGTGCGATTGCCGCTCACGTCCCGGGAGATTCCGATCATCGGCGACGCGATTCTCGTGGACCGCGAATTCGGCACGGGCGCGGTCAAGATTACCCCGGCGCATGACTTCAATGACTTTGCGGCGGGTGAGCGCCACGGCCTGTCACGCATCCGCATCCTGGACTTGCACGCACACCTGCTCCCCGACTTGCTCCAGGCGGCCGGCACCGATGCCGCCGTCTCCGCGCTGATCGGCGGGCTGACGCCGGCTAAGGCCCGGCCCAAGATCGAACAGCAGCTGGCCGACGGAGGATTTCTCGAGAAGGTCGAACCGCACAAGCTTGCCCTCGGCAAGTGCTACCGCTGCAAGACCGTGGTCGAACCGACCCTGTCCGACCAATGGTTCGTGAAGATTCAGCCCTTGGCGGATCCGGCGATTCGCGCGGTGGAGGACGGTCGCATCCGCATTATCCCGGAGGCCTGGAAGAACAACTATCTGGGCTGGATGCGCGACATCAAAGACTGGTGTATTTCGCGGCAGATTTGGTGGGGCCATCAAATCCCGGCTTGGTACTGCGAAACCTGTTACGGCACACCGTTTTTGCGCCGCAGTTCGGATGGGGCACCGCTCATTCCTTCGAGCGCCGCCCCGATCATCGCCAAAACACCCCCTTCGGCTTGCCCGAACGGACATACGGGCACGCTCCTCCAGGACCCGGACGTGCTGGACACCTGGTTTTCCTCCGCGCTGTGGCCCTTCTCCACGCTGGGATGGCCGGCCCGGACCGAAGACCTGGCGAAGTTCTACCCGACCGCCACCCTCGTCACCGGCCTCGACATTTTGTTCTTTTGGGTCGCCCGGATGATCATGATGGGGCTCAAGTTCATGGGGGACGTGCCGTTCCGCGACGTGTACATTCATGCCCTCGTCCGCGATGCGGAAGGGCAGAAAATGAGCAAGTCCAAGGGCAACGTCATCGACCCCTTGCACGTGATGGAGAAGTTCGGAACCGATTCGCTCCGCTTTACCCTGGCCTCCATGTCCACGCCAGGCCGCGACATCAAACTCGCCGAAGAGCGCATCGAAGGGTATCGCAACTTCGCCAACAAGATTTGGAACGCCGCCCGCTTCCTGCACATGCACCTCGACGGCCCCCGCGACGCCGCCCCGCCCCGGGAGTGGTCGCTGGCGGATCGCTGGATCTTGGCGCGTCTGGCAGCCACGGCCCGAAGCGTGAACCAGGCGCTCGAACTGTACCGGTTCGACCAAGCCAGCAGCACGCTCTACCATTTCATCTGGCACGAATACTGCGACTGGTACCTCGAACTCGCGAAGGTCGCCTTTCAAGACGGCGACTCGGCCGATGCCCGACGCACGCGACACACCTTGGTGGAATCGTTCGAGACGCTCATGCGCCTGCTTCACCCCTTCATGCCCTTCCTGACGGAAGAAATTTGGCAAACCCTCCCGCATGAGGGCGACAGCGTGATGGTGCAACCCTATCCCGCGGGGGAGACAGCCTGGGACGATCCGTCCGCCGAAGAGGCGCTCGCGCTCTTCCAACAGAGCCTTGCCCTGCTCCGCACCGGTCGCGCGTTGCTCAATTACACACCCGGCACGCAGGTGGCATTCTTCGTGGACGCCCTTTCTCCGTCCGGTCCGGCCACCTTCCGGCAGCTCCAGGCCGCGCTCAAGACGATGGGCCGCGGCGCGGTCACGATCGAGCCTCACAGCCAATGGTCGCGGCCGCGACTGCTCCGGCTGTCCGCGGCCGGGGTGACCGTGGGCCTCTCCGTCCTCGGAGACGTGGATGTCCAGAAGGCCATGGACCGGATCAACAAGCAGCGCGGGGAAGAGAGCCAGGAAGCCGCGCGTTTGCAGGGGAAGTTGGGCAATGCGGAGTTTGTCGACAAGGCGCCGCCTGAGGTGGTGGTCGACCATCGCCAGCGCCTCACCGCCATCACGCAAAACCAGGGCCTTCTCGACAGCAGCCTGCAGCAACTGACCGCGATGCTCTCATGAGCGCCGAACCGATCACGGTTCCGCAGCACGACATGGTCCGCCTCGTGGGCGTCGCACTGACGGAGGACCTCCCCGCGGGCGACGCCACCACGGACCATTTGTTCCGGTCGCCGCTGCAGGCCTTGGGCATTATCCGCGCCAAACAAGCGCTCACAGTCGCCGGCGTCGCCGTCGCCGTCGAAACCTTTCGGCAAGTCGACGCCACGCTTCGAGTCACCCCGCATGTCGCCGACGGCCAATCCGTTCAGACTGGAGTCCCCCTTGCGACAATCCAGGGCGATGGACGGGCGATCTTGAAGGGTGAGCGGGTAGCCCTCAATTTCATGCAACGCCTGTCGGGCATCGCAACACTCACAGCGAAATTTTGTGAGGCAGTGAACGGGACGGGCGTCCGCATTCTCGATACCCGGAAGACGACACCCGGACTGCGCGCGCTGGAAAAATGGGCCGTCCGCCTGGGCGGAGGATGGAATCACCGCCGATCGCTCAGCGAGGCGTTCATGCTCAAGGACAATCACCTGTTGCTCGCAGCCACCGCCGGCCTCTCGGTGACGGACTGTTGTCGCACGCTCCGCGCGCAGGGACCGCGCGGCCTCCGCCTGACGGTGGAAGTCGACCGGATGGACCAAGTCCTTCCTGCCGTCGAGGGCGGTCCGGATGTGATTCTCTTGGACAATATGTCTCCGGCGCAGGTTCGACAGGCCGTCGCGCTGATCGCGAGTCGCACGGAGACCGAAGTCTCCGGCGGTATCACGCTGGCGACCATCCGTGCCTACGCGGAGGCGGGTCCGACGTACATTTCCATCGGCGCGCTCACCCATTCGGCGCCGGCCGTGGATATCAGCTTGGACTTTCTTCCCTCGCGGAACACCGATCCGTCCCAGGCCTAGCGCCATGCCAGCGGCCTCTCCCGACCACAGGCACTCCGCGGAACTCCTCACCCCGCATCTTCGAACGGCGTGGCTCGGCCGCACGTTGCATCTGCTCGACGCCACCGACTCGACCAATACGGAAATTCAACGGCTGAGCGGCGGGCGAGCCCCACATGGCACCGTCGTCTGGGCGGATCGTCAGACGGCCGGACGGGGGCGGCGAGGCCGGCAGTGGTTCTCGGCCCCGGGAACGAGTCTCTGCGTGTCCCTGTTGCTCCGCCCCCCCGGCGAGGCCCTGCGCGACCGGTCCTGGCTCCCCTGGGTCCCGCTCGCCGCGGCGTTGGGTCTCGCCGCCGGCATCACACGCGGGAGCGCACTCCAAGCACACCTGAAATGGCCAAACGACTTGCTCTTTGGTGCCGAGAAAGTCGGTGGACTGCTTTGCGAAAACCTTCCGGCCTCCGGGCAGTCTCCCGCCCTTATCGTCGGGTTCGGGCTGAACGTGAATAGTCCCCGGCAGGACTTTCCCCCTGAGCTGCAAAGCCTTTCAACCTCCCTTGCAGAGCAAGCCGGGCGCCCCTTGGACCGGCACCGCCTGCTCGCGGACATTCTCAACGAATTGGAGCCGCGCTTGGATGCCGCCTCCCGGGCAGACCTGGCGTCCCTGCGGGCAGCCTACCGACACTCCTGCACCACCCTCGGCAAGCGGGTGCGGGTCGACCTGGCAGAGTCACGCTCGGTGGAGGGGACGGCCCTCGATATCGCCGACTCCGGAGCCCTGTTGGTTCAGCCCGATGCCCTGCCCGATTCCCCAACGCCCGAGGTGGTTGAAGTCCTGGCCGGGGATGTGGTCCACTTACGGTAGGTCGCCCAAGGAGTCGGACCATGCTGCTGGCTATCGATATCGGCAATACCAACGTCGTCTGGGGGCTCTTTCAGGACCGCACCCTGAAAGGTCACTGGCGTGTCGCCACCGACGCAACCAAAACAGCCGATGAATACGGCCTGGAGTTCCGGGGACTCCTGGCCTTGGCGGGTTATGGGCCGGACGATGTCCATGGCGTGATCATTTCGAGCGTCGTGCCTTCGCTGACTTACACCTTCGAATCGCTGAGCGAGACATACTTTCACCACACCCCGCTGATGGTCACCGCGGACCTCGACACCGGGCTGCGGCTGCAATATGCCAACCCCAGGGAAATCGGCAGCGACCGGATCGTCAATGCCGCCGCAGCTTATCATGAGTTTCGGACCGACCTCATCATCATTGACTTCGGCACCGCCACCACATTCTGCGCCGTGACCAAACAAGGCGACTACCTGGGCGGGGCCATCGCGCCGGGATTGGGGATCAGCGCCGATGTCCTCTGGTCTCGCACGGCCAAACTGCCCAAGGTGGCCCTGGTGAAACCGAAGACCGTCATCGGGCGGGACACAGCCAGCAGCATGCAAAGCGGCCTGATCTTCGGATATGCCGGCTTGGTCGACAGTCTGGTCGATCGGATCAGCCGGGAGCTGTGTACCAACCCCAAAGTGATCGCCACCGGTGGACTGGCGCCGATCATTGCGCCGGAAACCAGCCGTATCCACGAAGTCCGCCCGCTCCTGACCCTCGAAGGGCTCGCCTTGCTGTACCGCCGTACGCGTGGAGACATGGCGTAGGCCGCCCCGAACCCAAAAACCCAGAAAATCCTTCGACGCCGGTTGACTTTAGATCGGCTGTGGCTATCTGACCAGCACCAGAGGTGTATATCGTGACGGAAGAACAAGATAACGCCAGCATAATCAACGAGTTATCAGATCAAGCGGACCAGGGGGCAGGGCATGCGGCGGAGTCTTCGCCGGCCGTGACCGAATTGAAGAATAGCCTGGCCGCGAAAACCGAAGAAGCCAAGGTATTCCAGGACAAGTACCTGCGACTCGTGGCCGAGATGGAAAATTATAAGCGCCTCTCGCAACGCGAGCAGCGCGACAGCATCCGGTTCGGAAACGAGTCCATCCTGCGGGACATCCTCCCGACGCTCGATAACCTGGACCGGGCCATCAAGGCCTCCAAAGGGACTGCCGACAACGACGCGCTGATCCAAGGCGTCGAGCTCACCCTCAAGAGCCTCACGGAGAACCTGGGCAAACATGGCGTCAAGGCCATCGCCAGCGTGGGGCAACCGTTCGATCCCACACAGCATCAGGCGGTCGCCCAAGTGGCCTCCGACAGCGTGGCCCCCGGGCACGTCGTCGAGGAATTTCAGAAGGGGTATCTGTTGCACGATCGTGTGTTGCGAGCGGCCATGGTCAGCGTGGCCGCCAGTTCCTAACAGCCGGTTCACCGAATCGAACGATCCTCGTCGCAAACGACGAACACGTTTTACGGAAGGAGCGCAAGCATGGGAAAAGTCATCGGCATCGACCTCGGCACCACCAACTCCTGCGTCGCGATCATGAGCGGCGGCGATCCCGTGGTGATCGCCAACGCGGAAGGCAGCCGGACGACTCCGTCCGTCGTGGCCATCACGGACAAGGGGGAGCGGTTGGTCGGCCAGATTGCCAAGCGCCAAGCCATCACCAACCCGGAAAATACGATTTTTTCCGTGAAGCGGCTCATGGGGCGCAGGTTTCGCTCCAAGGAAGTCCAGGAAGCCATGAAGCGCCTCCCCTACAAGGTGCTCGAGGCGGGTAATGGAGACGCCCACGTCGAAATCCGCGGCAAGAGCTACAGCCCGCCGGAAGTCTCGGCGATGATTCTGCAGAAAATGAAGCAAACGGCGGAAGACTACCTCGGCGAAAAAGTCACCGAAGCGGTCATTACGGTACCGGCCTACTTCGACGACAGCCAGCGCCAGGCCACGAAAGACGCCGGGCAGGTCGCTGGCCTGAATGTCCTGCGCATCATCAACGAACCGACGGCCGCGTCCCTGGCCTACGGCCTGGACAAGAAGAAGGACGAGCGCATCGCCGTCTATGACCTCGGCGGCGGCACGTTCGACGTCTCGATCCTCGAAATCGGGGAAGGCGTCTTCGAAGTAAAGTCCACCAACGGCGATACATACCTGGGCGGCGACGACTTCGACCTGCGCATCATGGACTGGCTGGTCGACGAATTCAAAAAAGACCAAGGCATCGATCTGCGCAAGGACCGCATGGCCCTGCAACGCCTGAAGGAAGCCGCGGAGCGCGCCAAGATCGAGCTGTCGTCCTCCCAGGAGAGCGAAATCAATCTCCCGTTCATCACGGCCGACGCCAGCGGCCCGAAACATTTGGTCACCAAACTGACCCGCGCCAAATTGGAGCAGCTGGTCGACGACCTCGTGCAACGGACGATCGAGCCCTGCAAGAAGGCACTGGCGGATGCCGGTGTGGCCGCCCGCGACATCAACGAGGTGGTCCTCGTCGGGGGCATGACCCGCATGCCGAAGGTCATTCAGACCGTCAAGGACTTCTTCGGCAAAGAACCCCATCGTGGCGTCAACCCGGATGAAGTGGTGGCCATCGGCGCCGGCATCCAGGGCGGTGTCCTGAAGGGAGAAGTCAAGGATGTGCTCCTGCTCGACGTAACCCCGCTGACGCTGGGTATCGAAACGCTGGGTGGGATTTTCACGCACTTGATCGAGCGCAACACGACCATTCCGACGAAGAAGAGCCAGGTCTTTTCGACCGCTGCGGACAATCAGACCGCGGTGACGATCCGCGTCTTCCAGGGCGAACGGGAAATGGCCAACGACAACAAGTTGCTCGGCCAGTTCGACCTGGTGGGGATTCCGCCGGCCCCCCGCGGCATGCCCCAGGTGGAGGTCACGTTCGACATCGACGCGAACGGGATCGTCCACGTCTCGGCGAAGGACCTTGGGACGGGCAAAGAGCAATCCATCAAGATCACGGCATCCAGCGGCTTGAACAAGGACGAGATCGAAAAACTCGTCCGCGACGCGCAGAGCCACTCGGACGACGACAAGAAGCGGCGACAATTGGCCGAAGCGAAGAACCAGGCCGACAGCCTGATTTACAGCACGGAAAAGAATCTGGCCGAACACGGCGACAAGATCGGCGAGAGCGAGAAAACCAGCATTACCGAAGCCGTTGCGGCCCTCAAGAAGGCGTTGGAAGGCTCGGATGCCGATGCGATCCAGGCAGCCACCCAAACGCTGACCACCGCCTCGCACAAACTCGCTGAAGAGATGTACAAGAAAGCGGCCGCGTCGGCGAAGCCGGAACCGGACATCAATCCGCAGGGCGCCGGCCAAAAGAGCGACGACAAGGTCGTGGATGCTGAGTTTGAAGAAGTAGACAAGGACAAGAAGTAAGGTAGAATGACCGACCAGGAGCCCGAGCGCACGATCCGTGCGGCTCGGGCTGCGTCACCCGCCAGGAACTTGCAAGGCACGGCACCTAGTGAGCAAACGCGACTATTACGAAACCCTCGGCGTCGAACGGACCGCGTCCGACGACGAGATCAAGAAGGCGTTTCGACGACTGGCCCGGCAACACCACCCCGACGTCCAGCACGGCACCGAGGACAAGAAACAGGCGGAAGAGAAATTCAAGGAAATCGCGGAGGCCTACGAAGTCCTGAGCGATGCGGAGAAGCGCAAACGGTACGATACCTTCGGCCATGCCGCCGGGGCCCAGGGGGGTGGGTTCGAGGGCTTTGATTTTGGTCAGGGCGGCTTCGGCGACATCTTCAACGACATCTTCGACGACTTCTTCGGCGGCGGGGGACGCGCCGGAGGACGCCAGCGCGGCGAGCGCGGATCCGACCTTCAGTACAATCTTGAAGTCACCTTTGAAGAAGCCGTCTTCGGCAAGGAAGCCAAGCTGAAGATTCCCAAATGGGAAACCTGCCAAGCCTGCGATGGGACCGGGGCTCGATCCCAGAGTGCGCTCAAGACCTGCCCCAGTTGCAAAGGCGCAGGCCAAATTCGCCTCCAACAGGGCTTCTTCAGCATCAATCGCACCTGCCATCAATGCAACGGGAACGGCCAGATTATCAGTGAACCCTGCAAGGAATGCCAGGGGCGCCAGCGGGTCTACCGCGAACGGATGCTGTCCGTCCAGATTCCCGCCGGAATCGAAAGCGGGATGCGCCTCCGACTCTCCAATGAAGGCGAGCACGGCATCAACGGCGGGCCGCCGGGTGACCTCTTCGTCGCCCTGAGTGTGAAACCCCATCCCGTGTTCATCCGAAAAGGCACCGACGTACTCTGCGATGTGCCGATCAGCTTCGTGACCGCGGCCCTTGGCGGCAAGGTGGAAGTCCCAACCCTCAAAGGCACCACGGTGATCAAGATCCAGCCCGGCACCCAGCACGACCAGCCGGTGCGCCTGAAGGGCAACGGCGTCCCCAGCCTGAAAGGCGGCCACCCGGGTGACCAAGTCTGCGCGATCAAAGTTCAAATCCCCACGAAACTGTCACCACGACAAAAGGAACTCCTCAGCGAGTTCGCCAAGGAAAGTGGCATGTCGATGGAACAGGACGGCGAAGGTTTCTTCGACAAGGTCAAGACGCTCTTCGAATAGGCGCCGCGCCTCCGGCCAGACGCCGCATTCGCCTGCCTATGCCGGCTTTTTTCATTACAGAGCAGGACATTTGCGACCGCGTGGTGACCATCGGCGGAGCGTTGCACCATCACCTGAGTCATAGCTTGCGGCTCAAACCCGGCGACACCCTGCTCCTCACCGAGGCAGGCGTCCGTCGCCACCGTGCACGGGTCACGACCATCGACCGCACCCGCCTCCAAGCCACAATTCAAGACTCCCAGCCTCGCCCCCCCCGCGAGACGCGGCCGCTGCACCTGGCCTTGGCGATTCTCAAGCACGATCCCATGGACTGGGTGATCCAGAAAGCGACGGAACTCGGCGTCGCCTCCGTCCAGCCGCTGATCACGCACCGGAGCGCCGTGCGTCCGGAACCGGATCGCGCGTCGGCACAACGGGATCGATGGCAGCGGATCGCCCGAGAAGCGGCCCAGCAGTCTGAACAGTGGACCATTCCTTCGATCCACGTCCCGCTCTCCTTGGAACATTGGCTGCGACCGACACCGTTGCGGGGCCAAGGCCTGGTCCTCCAAGAACGGGCCGGCGCGCCGAGCCTTCCCGATGTCCGTTGGGCATCGATCCCAACGGACATCACCGTGGTTGTCGGGCCGGAAGGCGGATGGGAGGCTCAGGAACTGAAAGCGCTTGAGCAGCGTGGCTATCAGGGAGCCAGCCTGGGGGCACCGATCTTGAGAGCTGAAACCGCCGCCCTAGCGGCCATCAGCATCGTGCAAGCCCATCTCGGCCACTTCCGCTAGAGCCACAGGGCAGGATTGGGATGGTGTGCGCCGGTCAGGGCCGCGAGGATCCGCTACGTGTGGCGACGGCTCGGTACCATTACGGTCGGATGGCGAACAGCGCACCGTTTTCACCCACGGTCCACCCGTGGGTGGGATCCCCGAAGCTCAATCCGAACAGCGAGGATCGCCCCAAGGAAGGCTCTGCTTCCCATGTCACCCCGCCATCATCCGTTCGGTAAAGGGCTCCACGTTCACCAACTACCCACCCGGTTCGCCCATCCGTAAACCGAATCTTGAGCAAATCGGTGACGCGGGTGCAACTACCGGTACAGGTGAGGGTTCGATCCGTCCACGTCTGTCCCCCGTCCGGGGATTGCAACATGACCCCGGCGTTGCCGACGACCCACCCGTTCTCCGAGTCGGAAAACGTCACATCGAAAAACGTACCGGCACTCTTGGTCTCCCGCGCGAGCCATAGCTCGCCGCCGTTATCCGTGGTGAGAATCGTCCCCAGCGCCCCGACGGCGACACCGCGCCGATCATCGTGAAAGACGACCCCGTAGAGGTTGGCATTGGCCTGACTCTGCTGCTCCGCCCAATGTACGCCCCCGTCGGTGGTATGCAGCACGACGCCCCGCTCTCCCACGATCCAGCCGACCTGATCGGAGTGCATCGCCAGCGCGTAGAGGGTGAATTGCGTGCCGCTCATCTGGCGGCTCCAATGCTCCCCGCCGTCCGAGGTGACCAAAATCGTCCCATTGGCGCCGACGGCCCACCCGCGTTTCGCGGTTCGAAAGGCCACAGCCGTCAACAGCGAGGTAGTGCCGCTCGGAACCTGTTTCCACTTTTTCCCGCCATCGGTCGTCCGAATGATCGTCCCGCCGAGCCCGACCGCCCACCCGCGTTGGGGGCCGTCGAAATACACGCCCATGAGCGTGGTGGCCGCAGGACTCTGCTGGGCAACCGAGGCCACCGGCTTGCCGGCCACAGACACCCAGGGAAGCGCGAGGAAAACCACGGCGGCCAAGAGTCCCGCCGCTCCGTGTGGTGTAGCCCCTGAACGGTTGGTCACAGAGCCACCCTCCAGCGGTACAGCCTGGGAGAGAAGCGACCCGCCGCATTACTGATTCGTATTGGCATCCGGCCTGGTGTCCGAGAAATTGCTCGCATCCGGAAGACCCTTCGCTTCAATGGTGAACTCCCCTACGGGGATCGAGAGGTACTTGGGCGGCTGGCAACAGGTGCCATCGGGCAAAGTATCCCACGAGCCCCGTCGAATGACGATCTCCCCCTTCGAGAGGTCGGGGTTGAATTGGGGCCCTTTCCCGATGCCCCACAGATGGCGGCGCGGGACCCGCACCTGAATCTCCGTATCCTTCCAGGAGACGACCTGCACGGCCACCCCGTTGATCAATACTTCCGTGCGAGAGATATTTTCGTCCCACTCCATTTGTCTCCGCTTATAGGCGGCTTCAGAAAGTCCGATCTTCACCGTCTCGCGCATCTTCACGTATTCCCCGAATCCCGTGCCGGCAATCGTGACGATGTCATCCAATCCAGCCGAATGCGGGCTGTACGACGCGACCGTGGGAGTGACGACCGAGAAGGTGCCGGCCTCATACACAAAGACCTTCTTTTCAGCGCAGCAGGTACCGTCAGGATTCGGCCTCGTCGCGCCGCGTTTGACGATGACCTTCCCATCCTTGGCACTGAACGGCACCCACACGTCGATCCGATCATTGTGCCAGCGATAGATGGGGGCCGGCACTCCGCCAATCTCCACGCCGTTCTCGCCCTTGTCGAAATCGGTGAAGGCGAACGCGGAGGAGCCGCTCTCGCTATAAATCCCGAAATGCTCTCCCGAGATCTTCATCAACGTGCCGATGGGTGCGGCCGACGGCGACAATCCGGTCACCTTCGGCACGGTCAACGCATACTGACCGACCGTGCGCTCCGCCCCCCCTTTTTTCAAGACCACTGGGCCGGATTCCGCGTCGATCGGCACGTGTGCCACGATCATGGAGTCCTTCCACTGAGCGATGTCCCCGGGACGACCGTTGAAGTAAATGCCGTCCCCAGCCCCGCGCGTCTCGCCGAACCCCGATCCGAACAGGACGACTTTGGTACCGACCGGTCCTGTCACGGGGTCAAGGCGGACCGTCGGCATCAGCGTCACGGTCGCCGTGTTGCTCACGACGCGCTTCAATTCCGCGCAGCAGGAGCCGTCCGGCAACGGGTCGGACGAACCGAGCCGGACCTGAACCGTTCCGCTCTGCGCGTTGCCCGGCACCTCCACCTCGATCTTGTCGTCATGCCAGCGACGCGCACGGACGACCACCCCGCCGACGACGAGATCATTGACGCCGAACATGGAATTGGGATCACGCGGACCCGCCGTCTGGCCAAAATGGCGGCCATGCACCACGATCATGGCCCCCGGCTCGGTCTGTGCCGGTTCGATCCGCTCGATCACCGGCGCCTGCACACTGAACCGACCGGCCGCAAACCGCTGCTTGCCCCGCTGGATTTCCACCACCCCGTCGCGCGCACCCGACGGCACCTTGACTTCAATGAGGGTGGGCTCCCAACGTTGCACCAGAGCCGGCGCCCCGTTGAACAATACTCGATTGGCGTGGGCTGCCACGAAGGCCCCAAAACCTTTCCCGGTGATGAGGACCACCGACCCGGGCGGACCCGAAGCTGGCATCACCTGGGCGTCGACCTTCTCCGGGGCAGCACTCTTTTTCGCCTCCGCCACACCGCTCCACACGGTCATGCCAAGGAACAGTCCTGCCATTACGACCAACAGACGATGGTGCATGGTCGATCTCACTTGTTATTCAGTCAGTAGTAGAACGAGAGGCGACAGCCTCCGCGTGTGCCTTTATCTCCACGCACGGGAGGCGGTACAGACGAAGGAACTACAGTCGTCGGATACAACTCAGCGACTATAACAAGCGGATTTTTTTGAAGTCAAGGCAAGGCGGCGCCAGCTAGGACGCCGCATGAACGTGCACGATCAATTCCAATTCCACCGGCGCATTGAGAGGGAGTTCGGCCGCACCCAGCGCCACCCGGGCATGCCGACCGGTTTCGCCGAACACTTGGACTAGCAGGTCGGAGGCTCCATTGACGACGGCCGGCTGTTGGGTAAACCCCTCGTGTGACGCCACATGCCCGGTCAGCCTGACGATCTTGCGAACCCGATCCAGATCGCCCAGCTCCTGCCGGATGATCGCCAGGGCATTCAACAACGCTTGGCGCGCCGCCTGCTGGCCCTGCTCGACGGTCAGGTCACGGCCCAACTTGCCCGCCAGCATGAGTTGCCCGTCCTTGGACGGAAGGACTCCGCTGAGAAACAGCAACTCCCCTGCCAACACAGCCGGTATGTAGTTCGCAACCGGTTTGGGAGCGGCAGGGAGCGTTACACCGAGATCCTGAAGGCGTTGTTCAGCCGACATAGGCGGGCATCCTCATCTGCGTTTCTCAGCCGGGCCTCAAGGCGTGGAGGAAACTTTCTCCAACCGACAATTCGGGCGCCTGAAAGGCTTCCGCAATGGTTTGACCGATATCGGCATACGACGCGCGATCGCCGAGATTCACCCCACGGGCCAACTTGGGGCCGAATACGAGCAGCGGGGCATAGGCGCGCGTCGACTGTTCCGGCCGCTGAATCTCCCGGCACTGGTCGGAGGTCATGCACACCAGATCATCCGATTTGAGCATGCGCTGAAGGTCTGGAATGCGGACATCAAACTCGTGCAGCTGGTCGGCCAAGAGCGCGCCGTACTGTTTCCGGGGCGCACGCTGAAGGTCGTCAAACAACGTCACCACGATCAGTCCCCGGGGCGTCGTCGTCAGCGTTTTCAGCAAATCGGCCCATGCCGCAGCCGTCTCTTCTACGGGGAGACTTCGGGTAAACCCCGAGCCGTTGAAGAAGTCCCCGCACTTCCCGAAGGACGTCACCAACTGGACCGAGCCGGTCAGCGAGTCGAACAGCGACTTGCTGGGCACGGGTGCACAGCTCTCGCGCCAGCCCTCGCTCCAGTGCCAGGTCCCGGCCCCGCCGCCGTAGGGGCGGGCACCGACACGACGGATCCCCAATCCCCCGGCCATGGTTCGCACCTCGCGCGCGAGGCGAAACAAGTCTTTAGCCGACACGACCGACTCATGGGCGGCCAGATTGCAGGAGGCCCCGGCCTCGCCCCACAGAAGCACGGCTTTTTCACGCAGGCCGTGCGGGCCGTGCACCGCCAGCAGTTCCTCCAAGACATCCGTCGATGGCCGGAGCACTGGTCGCTGCACCACCTGCTCCACCACGCGGACCACCGCCTCGGGGATGCCGCGCTGAAAGGACGGCCCCACGTCGTCTGACGGCAGTCCGGCGAGTTCCCAAAACGCCCCCAGCGCATCGTGGCCTGGGGAACGACGGGCAACACGGCCGAAACAGCCATCCGGCTGGTCGATCCGGCGCAATTGCGGATGGGAACACAGATGCCCGAGCCCCAGGCTTTCCAGATGAGGTAATCGAAGCTCGTCGGTGGAGGCAAACAAATGGGACAGGGTGTCCGAAGATCCTTGCCCAGAGGAAGCGGCGTCCGGAAGCGCACCCAAGCCAAGCCCGTTGAGCACGAGAAGAATAATCCGCCGAGCCACGGGCCCACTATAGCAGACTGCGGGATGATGGAAAAGCGGATCTCCGTCACCCGATCCCGAAACGAGGCGGCCGCGACGAGTGTCGCGCCGAAGGCCGGACCGAGGCACAGGCCATGAAGCGGGTCAACTGATCCTTGTGAGCCGACTGGATAAGCAGAAGTTCGACGCGGAATTCGCGCTCGGTCGCCCAGCGAACAGGGCCTACGACGCTCGGTGGAGGCCGGTCGCCGGCGACCGGCTCGGAACGAGTCGCGGACCTCCGAACGTACGGCCCCGTCGATCAAGTCACCGGGAGATCCCGGAAAGTTCCCGGAGAATCGCCAGGCTGGCGCTCGTTCCAATACGATCGGCCCCGGCCTCCAGGAGCGCCAACATAGCGGCCAAGTCCCGAATCCCCCCGGACGCCTTGACCTTGGCCCGACCGGCCACAGCCTCCTTCATCAGCCGCACATCGTTGACGGTCGCGCCGCCGGAGGAGAACCCGGTCGACGTCTTTACATAATCCATCCCCACTTCGACCGCTAACCGGCAGGCCACCCGCTTTTCGTCATCGGTCAGCAGGCACGTCTCCAGGATGACCTTGTGCTCGGCGGCGGGGGTCGCCTCACAGACGGCCGACAGATCCCGCTTGACCAGCTCATATTCACCCGACTTCAGCCAGCTGACATTCACCACCATGTCGATCACGCGGGCCCCTTTGACCACCCCCTCGCGGGCTTCCGCCACCTTGGTCGCGGTGGTGTGGCCGCCGAGGGGGAACCCGACAGGAATGCCGACACGAATGTCCGTCCCGCCGACGGCGGCCACCGCCTCTTCGATGTAACAGGGTGGCACGAAAATGACGGGGAACCCCCATTGCTTGGCTTCCGCGCAGAGGCGTACCACATCGGTGCGGGTCGCTTCGGGACGAAGGACGGTATGATCGATCACAGACGCTACCTGCGCCACGGACAGCTGAGCCATCGTCACTCCTTTACTCGGATCACGCCTGCGGGCGGGCCGAACGGCGAAAGGGCTTCTTCTGGTACCTCTCCACCGCTTCGTTGTGCTGCACCAGCGTGCTGGAGAATTGGTGGGTCCCGTCATTGCGAGACACGAAATACAGGTAACTCGCGTCGGCCGGATGCAACGCCGCCTCGATCGACTGCGCCCCGGGACTGGCGATCGGTCCCGGCGGCAGCCCTCGCACCCGGTACGTATTGTAGGGACTGGGACTGGACAGGTCTTTCTTATGGATATTCCCGTCGAATTGTTCCAACCCGTAGATGACGGTCGGATCGCTTTGCAGGGGAATTTTCTTCTTCAGCCGGTTGTGGAACACCGCGGAAATGAGACGACGCTCCTCACCGGCCCCCGTCTCCTTTTCGATCACGGAGGCCATCGTCAGGACTTCGTGCGGCGTCATCTGGCGGGCCTGAGCCAGCGCCTTCAGCTCCGGGGTAAACACCTGCCACAGTCTAGACACCATCGTATGGATCAAGTCTTTGGCTTTGGTCCCGCGCGCCACCCGATAGGTGTCGGGGAACAGATAGCCCTCCAGCGTCGGCGCATCAATGTGCAGACTACGCACGAACGCCGGATCGCGCGCCAGCCTGACAAAATCCTTGGCGTCCACGATATCGTCGATATCGAGCAGCTCGCCGATCTGCGCAATCGAGTACCCCTCAGGGATGGTTATGGCGTGAAGAACGACTTGGCCCGCCGTCAACTTGGCGAGCATCTCCTGCGGGGTCATGCCGGGATTCAGCTCGTATTCGCCGGAAATGATTCGACGATCGGCGCCGTCATTGCGCCCGAGCATGAGGAATCGGGACTTGCTTTTGATGAGTTGCAGCCGCTCCAGCAGGGAGGCCACGTGCTGGAAACTGCTCCCTTCAGAAATGACCACGATTTGGGAGGGTGGATGTTGGTCTGGGGCGGCCACCGGCCCATCGGCCCATTGCAGCGTTCGGTAGCCGATGATCCCGGCCACGACGGCCGCGACAAGGGCCAGTATGATGATCGTGCGCCCGTACATGGACTCACCCGCCTCGACTAGTCTTGGGTTGGTGTGTCCCACTCATCGACGTCCCCATCGGACAAAGAGCCGGACTTGGCTGGTGGAGCATGACTCGCCAAATAGTTTTGTAACAGCACGGCCGCCGCCACCCGATCGATCACCTGCTTCCGCTTCGCCCGACTGAGATCGGCCTCCAACAGCACCGCTTCCGCCGTTTGTGTCGTATGCCGCTCATCCCACGCCTCGACCGGCACGGACAATACGGACTCCAGCTGCCGCCGAAACTGTTCGACCGCCTGAGCCTCCGGTCCCAATTCGCCGTTGGTACGGATCGGAAGGCCGATGACCACACGACCCACCTCATGCTCCTGCACCAGGCGACGGATGTGCGCGAGGTCCGCGTCCACTGTCCGCCGATGGTAGGTTTCCAGCGGCTGCGCGGTCCACCCCAATTCGTCACTCAACGCCACGCCGATCCGCTTCGTGCCATGGTCCAACGCTAGGATACGAGCTCCCATCCGATTACGGCCCTACCGAAGAGTCTACCAGACGAAACACGGAGTCCAAGGCGCCCGGCAACCCCTCGGGATTCTTGCCCCCGGCTTGGGCCAATTCGGGCCTCCCCCCTCCGGTTCCACCGACATCGGCGGCCATGGCTTTGATGATCTCCCCCGCCTTCAATTGAGGGATCAGATCCTTGGTCACGGCGACCAGCAGGGACACCTTCCCATCCGTCACCCCGCCCAAGGCCACGACGCCGGATTTCAACTTCTCCCGAAGGCGGTCGGCCAACGCCCGCATCCCGTTCATATCCATGCCATCGGTGCGCTGCACATGCACCGTCACCCCCTTCACGGTGCGCACATGGCTTTCCGCGGCGGTCCCACTGGCCAGCTTCAGCTTGAGTTCCTCAAGTTCGCGCTCCTTTTCCTTGAGCTGCGCGACCAGTTTCTTGGTCCGCCCGACCACTTCGCTGGCTCCCACCTTCAGCACCTCGGACAGCTCCCGCACATCCGCTTCCAGACGTTTGACCGTGGCCAGGGCTCCGACTCCCGTCTGCGCCTCCATGCGGCGGACGCCGGCGGCGACACCGGTCTCGGACATAATCCGGAACAGCCCGATCTCTCCCGTGCGCCGGCAATGCGTGCCGCCGCATAGTTCTTTGCTGAAGGTGTCGATGGTCACCACCCGAACCTGTTCGCCGTACTTGTCCCCGAAAAACGCCAGGGCGCCGCCCGCCACCGCGTCCTGAATTCCCATCACCTGGGTGGACACCGCCTCATCGCGGCGAATCTGGTCGTTCACCATAGTCTCCACCGCCTCGATGTCGCGCGCCGACAACGGCTTGAAGTGTGCGAAGTCGAACCGCAGACGATTGGGCGCGACCAACGACCCGTACTGTTTCACATGGGGCCCCAGCAGGTCCCGCAAGGCGGCGTGGACCAAGTGAGTCGCCGTATGATTCCGGGCCGCATCCAACCGGGTATTGACCTGCACCTGCGCCTGCAGCCGATCGCCTTCCCGAAGACGTCCGCTCCGAACTGTCCCCTTGTGTACGATCATCGACGGCACCGGCCGGGACGTTTCGGTCACCTCCAGCCGTCCTTCCGGGCCGATCAAGACGCCGTGGTCTCCCACCTGTCCGCCGCCCTCGGGATAAAACGGCGTCACGTCGAGCACCACTTCGACTTCGTCACCCTCCACCGCTTCTTTTGCCAGTCGGTCGCCCTTGAGCATGGCATGAATGACACTGTCCGTCTGAAACCGCTCGTAGCCGACGAACTGGGAGGCAGGCAGCCGCCCCGCCAATTCGGCCACCACCGGGTTGGTCTCTTCCGCCTCGAACGTGGCGGACTTGCGAGCCCGCGTCCGCTGCTCTTCGATGGCCTGCTGGAATCCGGCATCATCCAGCGTCATGCCATGCTCCCGACAGGCTTCAGTGATCAGGTCGGTCGGAAATCCGTACGTGTCGTAGAGTTTGAACACATCACCGCCAGCCAACTGCTTCAGGCCGGCCGACTTGCCCTTCTGGATGAGGTCGTTCAACAGGGGCAGCCCCTGGTCCAAGGTGGCGATGAACCGTTCCTCTTCCCCCTCAGTGACCTCCGCAATGGTGCCGGAGGCGGCCTTGAGCTCGGGATAGAACGGCCCCATGCTGCCCACCACCGAGGCGGTCAGCTCGTGCAAAAATGGCTGGGCCAGGCCCAACAGACGCCCATGCCGAGCGGCACGCCGAAGGATGCGGCGCAGCACATACCCGCGCCCTTCATTCGAGGGCAAGATCCCGTCGGCAATCAGGAATGAAATGGCGCGCAAATGGTCCGCGATGACCCGCATCGAGCGGTCGGCTGCGGCATCCGTCCCATACCGTTTCTTGGACAACGCGCCGACCGCGTCCAGAATGGGCGAAAACGCATCGCTGTCATAATTGCTCGTCTTCCCCTGCGCAACCATGGCCAGCCGCTCCAAGCCCATGCCCGTGTCGATGCTCGGCTTCGGCAAGGCCTGGCGCTCGCCGCGGTCGTTTTGGTTGAACTGCATGAAGACCAGATTCCAAATCTCGATGACACGGTCGCCGTCGCCGTTGGGACGATCGTCGCCGGGCACGGACGGCCCCTGGTCAAAGTGAATTTCCGAGCAGGGTCCGCAGGGGCCGGTGTCCCCCATCTGCCAGAAGTTGTCCTTGTCACCGAACCGGAGGATGCGCGAGGCCGAGACGCCGATCGTTTTCCACAGCTCCTCGGCGTCGTTATCGTCCTTGTACACCGTCACCCAGAGACGGTCCTTGGCCAATCCCACTTCCTTGGTCAAGTATTCCCATCCAAAATGGATGGCATCAGCCTTGAAATAGTCGCCGAAGGAAAAGTTCCCCAGCATCTCGAAGAAGGTGTGGTGGCGGGCCGTATACCCGACGTTCTCCAAATCGTTGTGCTTCCCCCCGGCACGCACGCACTTCTGTACGGTCACGGCGCGCTGATACGGGCGCGTCTCCTCTCCGAGGAACACGCGTTTGAACTGGTTCATCCCGGCGTTCGTGAACAGCAGGGTGGGATCGGCTTGCGGAATGAGGGGCGAACTCGGCACGGCCCGGTGGCCATGTCGCTCGAAGTACCGAATGAAGCTCGTGCGTAAGTCTTGTGTGCTGTGTCCCATGGCTACTCCTCGCCTGCCCTCGCCGCCGTAACCGACCGCGCCATCCGCTGCTCCAGTACGGCCTCAATCACATCCTCGTCAAAGCCTCGGCTCCCCAGCAAGGCCGCCAACTTTCGAATCGGTACCCGGCCCTGTCGACGTTCGGCCGAACGAACCGTCTGTTCCGCCAACGCCCGCTCCTGATTTCTGGGATAGAGGGCCCTCACGACCTCGCTGACCACCGCAGACGCGACCCCCTTCGCCAGCAATTCGTCTCGCAACCGGGCGGCTCCCACCGGGTACTTGGCCAGACGCGCTTCAGCCCAACGCCGCGCGAACGCCCCATCATCCAGATAGCCCAACTCCCGACACCGGGCGACGGTGTGCTCGACCGCCGCCCCTGCGGCGCCTTTGCGCAGGAGATACTGCGCCAGCTGATGAGCCGTTCGATCCTGCCGGGCAAGATAGGCTACGGCGAGGCGGGTCACCTGGTCGGCGGGAGACTGCGGCTGATTCCGTACCGGCTGCGATCGCATGCGTGCGCCCCTGCGGGCCCCATCCGGCGGACCGGTGGACGACATCTACCCCCGTCCGCTGCGCGCCGGCTTTTCGTCTCCCCGCGCCTCAGCCTTTTTCTCGTCCTTCTTCTCGTCCTTGGCGTCAGCCCGCTTGTCCCCGGACTTGGCCCCGACGCCGGACACCTCGCGGATCTTGGTCTCGATTTCTCGCGCAAGCGCCGGGTTGTTCTTGAGCATGTCGCGAACCTGCTCACGCCCCTGCCCCAACCGCTCGCCTTTGTAGGAGTACCAGGCCCCGGACTTGTCCAACACCCGCTTCTCGACGCCGAGATCGACTAACTCGCCCATCTTCGAAATGCCTTCGGCGAACATGATGTCGAATTCCGCCTGCTTGAACGGCGGCGCCATCTTGTTCTTCACCACCTTGACACGCACGCGACTACCGGTGACATCCGTCCCTTCCTTGATGGATTCGATACGGCGGATATCCAACCGGACGGACGAGTAGAACTTCAGGGCGTTGCCACCCGTCGTGGTCTCCGGATTGCCGAACATGACGCCCAGCTTCATGCGAATCTGATTGATGAAAATCACCATCGTTTGGGACTTGGCGATCGCCGCCGTCAATTTGCGCAGCGCCTGCGACATCAGGCGCGCTTGGAGGCCCATGTGGGCATCCCCCATTTCGCCTTCGATTTCCGCTCGCGGTACCAGCGCGGCCACGGAATCGACCACCAACAGGTCCACGGCACCGCTTCGAACCAGTGTCTCGGCGATCTCCAGCGCCTGCTCCCCCGTGTCCGGCTGCGAAACCAGCAGGTCATCCGTGTTGACCCCCAACTTCCTGGCATAGCTCAGGTCCAGGGCATGTTCGGCATCCACAAAGGCGGCGATCCCACCGGCTTTCTGGGCTTCGGCGATCACATGCAAAGACAGCGTCGTCTTGCCTGACGACTCCGGCCCAAAGATTTCGATGACCCGCCCTCGAGGCAAGCCGCCGATACCCAGCGCCAAATCCAAGGTCAGGGAGCCAGTGGAGACAACGGGGGTATCCACCGCAATATCGGCGGTCCCCAGCTTCATCACCGCGCCTTTGCCATACTGTTTTTCGATCTGGGAGAGCGCCAAATCGAGGGCCCGCTTCTTTTCGTCTTTTTCCGCCGTCCGTTCCGCCATGCGTGTGGTCTCCTTCAGCTGAAAAATCGTGCAATTATACATGAGGGCTCCGCCAAAAACCTAGGCGTCTCTGCCCCCTGGGGTCCGTCCGCGCTCAGGGAAAACAGGCGGTTCTGAGCCTGCCCCGTGAGCGGCCTCTCCAGTCGTGATACAGTGGGGCGACAACCGGTACGGTGAACGAAGGACAACAAACCGTGCGACTCCAGCCGAGGATCTCCCTCGCGCCTCATCCGCAACCGAAGGCCCGCTCCCGAATCCTTGCCGCGGTGCAGGCGTGGGCTCTTTTGTGGGCAACCGCCCTCGGCGAGGCTGCCGCGCAGGCTCCGCGTCCACCGGCGAACGTGCCGGCCCCCACCTCGACGCTCTTGGTCCATCTGACCACCCCACCCTCCACGCTCTCCGACGCCTACGTGCGGGCCGAGGAACAGGCGCGCCGTGAAACGCAGGATCGCTGGCTGCCTCTCGGAAGCGGGCTCGGCTCGATTCGCCCCTCGTGGTGGCGCCAGCGGCTCAGTTGGAACATGACCGGTCCTCGGCTCGACTTGCGGGAGGAGGTGCAGTACTCGCTGTCGTACCGGCCGGCGGCGCACACGTCCGGCGCTGCCCCCATCCAGTGTGGAACGGCACCCGCCGCAGACCCACCGGGGTTGCTCCACATCCACCATCACGCCACGCTTTCATTGACATCCTCGTATGGGCTGGACGCGGCGGGGACCGGCGTGGACTTGACGTGGAAATCCCACTGTTCCCCTCGCGGTCTGAACCAGGATCCCACACGGATCCTCGCGCCCCATTTCAAGGCCGAGCGCGACCGGATTACCACGCTCCTGCTCGATACCCTGCGCGCCGACTGGTCGATCAAGGCTGACGTGGCCGAAGTATGGGCCCGTCTTTCCGAACCGATTCTGCTCGATGACGCCACCAAGACCTGGATCTTGCTCTCGCCCGAGGCCTCGCAGGCTGGGCAGCTCGGCCTCCACAATGGCCAGTTGGCTGCGACCGTGGGTGTGCTCATCCGTCCCACGCTCATACGTGGCAAGAGCCCCGTCGCCACGACCAGCCCGCTTCCCGCGGCCCGCGACGGCATCCCAGCGTCCCGTCTCCATGCCGTGTTTGACATTCCGGTCCCCTTTGAGGAGGCGGATGCGCGGCTGCGTGAAGCCCTCGTGGGACAGCAGTTCGGCCAGGGTCTCGGCACGCTCACGATTCAGGCCGTCCATTTCACCCCGGTCGGCCACCGGGCCCAAGTCGAGTTGGAAATCGACCTCGCCGGACTCACCACGGTCCCCCTGCAGCTCACCGGCACACCGGTGCTGGACGAACCGTCACAAACCGTGTCCTTCACCCAACTCGACTACGCCCTCCCTCGCCGCTCAGCCGTGACGGAGCTTGCCGAATCGCTGCTGCACGACGAATTTCGCCGGCAACTCGAGAAGCGGCTGACCATCAACCTGGCGCCCCGACTGGAGGAGGCACGACGGCAGGCCAACGAGACCTTTAACCGGGAGTGGAAGGGAGGGCGCGTGGAGGGCCATCTGCGCGCCCTGCGGATCAAGCGCCTCACCATGGAGCCGACCCAGTTCATGGCCAGTCTCCTGACCGACGGCGAGATCCACTATACCGTGGCGAGCAAGGCTGCGGCACCACAGGCCGCGCAACCACAGACACGCCGTTAACCGGCGCGAGGCCTCGCAATTCCCCTGAAGACCGAGGACCTATCAGTGATGAAGCCGTGGGGAGGCACACCGGGACGCGTGTGCCTCTTCCTGGCGGCACAAGGAGGCGGCGAGGGCAGGAGGAGGAGTCAGAACCACGCGGAGGAATATCCGACTGAACTGACGTGGCGGGACGTCACGATGAACGGCCCAGATCTAGCTCCCAGAGCGGTGTATAGATGGGGCCTTTCAGGCGCAGTTCGCTTTGCATCAGGTGGAGACGCCCGATGCGGCTGCTCAGGGAAACGAGGGGGCGATCCAACGCACCAGTCGTCAGGAGCGCCTGTCCAACCGCCCGACCGCCTTCTTTGATTCGGGCCAGCGTGACATGAAGCTGAAACGGACGACGCTCCGCTTCCCACCCCAGGGGCACCAACGCCTGCTCGATACCGGTCACGAGGGAGATGACCGCCTCGGAGGCTGGGGACGCCGCCGCACCAACCCACAGCACACGGGGGGCTCGCGGATCCGGAAAGACACCAAGCCGCGACCACTCCAACGTGGTCGGAGCGGCGCCAGCCGCAATCGGTTGCAGCGCCGCACGCATCGCCGGTACCTGCGCCGGGTCAATGTCGCCAAGAAATTTCACCGTGAGATGCATCAGCTCCGGATGCACCCACTGCACTCGCACGGCACGATCCTGATCGACCCCCAGGGTCCCGATGAGGCCCTTCTGCAGCGTTCCCAATGCCTGACGAACCGGCGGGTCCAACAAGAACGCCAGAAACGCCCGGATCATGCCTTCTCCGTCGAAGGCACGAACGCCAGCCGCACCAGATTCAGCGCAGCCTGGGACGCACGCAACTTGATCGCGTCGCGCGGACCCTGGAAGCGGAATTCTTTGGTGATCGTGGGTCTCCCGGTCATGGACAATCCCACGTAGACAAGCCCCACGGGCTTGGATGCCGTCGCCCCGCCCGGACCCGCGATGCCTGTCACACTCAGCCCCACGGTACTTCCGGCGCGCGTGCGGATCCCGTCGGCCATGGCCCCCGCCACCTCCGCACTGACAGCACCATGTCGACTGAGGACGGATCGGTCCACGCCGAGCCAGGTCACCTTGACCTCGTTGCTGTAGCAGACGGCTCCCCCAGAATAGTACGCGGACGAACCAGGCACTTGGGTCAGGCGATGCCCGATGAGCCCACCCGTGCAGGATTCGGCCGTCGCCAGCGTGGCTCGATGCGCACGCAACATCTGCCCTACGACGCCCTCCATGGTATCCGAGCCGGCCCCGTAGACAAGCGCTCCCAAGCGCTGCCGCATCGCCGCCATGCTCCGCTCAAGGACTCGCACCGGGGAACGCACCTGCGCCCGGCCGCGGGGAGGCACGGCGGTCAGGGACACGGTGACACCGAGAGGGGACGCCAATGTTCCCAATTCGACTCCAGGCTCGGTCGGCACGAGATCCACGATCCGTTCCTCGAGTTCGGATTCCGGCAAGCCATACGTCAGGAGCGTCAGCCGGACAATACTGGGGACCCCGCTTCGCTGCCGCCGGAGGCGCGGGAGCACCGTTTCCTCGCACATGGCCTTCGCCTCGGCGGGCACACCAGGCATGGCCACGATCATGGTGTGCTTCCACGTCACCAGAAACCCGGGCGCCGACCCAACGGAATTCCTCAGCACCGTGGCCCCTCGTGGAATAAGGGCTTGGAGCTGCTGCTTCTCGTTCGGTTGGCGCCCGCGGGAATGAAGCCAGGCCGTCAACTGCCGGACCGCCTGTGGGTGGCGACGCAACGGTTGTTTGGTGACGTCCGCCACCGCCTCCCGCGTGCGATCATCCAGCGTGGGGCCCAACCCGCCCGTCATCACCACAACCGAAGCTCGTCCGGCCGCCACGCGAATCGCGCGAGCAATATCCGCTCGCCGATCGCCGACGACGGTCTTGAAACAGACCTCGATCCCCAGGGACGACAGGGCCTCGGTCAACATCAGGGAGTTGGTGTCTTGCCGTCCCCCCAGGAGCAACTCCGATCCGATCGCAATGATCTCAGCCGTCCGGGGTACCGACACAGAACCTCCTCCGCTAGTCGATCTGGGCAAAGTCCAGGTTGAAGACGACTTCGCCGCCGGAGGGAGGATAGATCAGGAGTTTGGTCGCGGCCATGGGATCAAAATCCGCGTAGTTGAATGTCGCCACGACCTTTGCCTTATAGGCAGGTGATTTGGGCCACACCGAGGTCCGAGCAGCGGCGGCGTCGAACCGCACGTTGACCGGCTTGATCGCCTTGCCGCCCTGCTCCATGACCACGTAGGCATTCACGGCAAAGTTCGGATGGTCCCCAAAAATGAACGCGGTGATGATCATGGAGGGACTGTCCAAGACCTGCCGGAGGTCGGACTCGGTAAGCGGTTGCCCGCGCAGAGCGAAATGCGCCGCCATCACGCGGACGCCGACCACCTTGCTGAGCACGAAGCCTTTGGGTCTGAGCTCGTCCTCATCTCCGAACCAGGCGAAGAGCCGATCCGGAGGCACATGTTGTGGCGCGAACTCCTGGCCGCGCTGCACGGCGGCATCCACTTGCGCCGGCGTCGGCGCCGGCTGAATGGCGAGCCCCGGCACGGGTGCGGCCACTAAGAGGGCCACGCTCAACAGCCGACGGAGATTCTGCACACGTGGAGGACCGACGTTTTTGGTCGCGTGGATCATGGCCCTGGCAGTAACAGATCGCCCCCAGCCTGTCAACCGCGCCCATCCCCCTCCACAAGGTTGACAAGGCAGCAAATCAGATGCTACATCACCCTACTTTCAGGAACTATGTCTGTGCTCATTATCATTCTGTGAACGTTCCCTGACGGAGGGCGCTGATGGCAGGACCAGAACAACAACAGCCGCAACAATCCTCTCAACCGCCGCAGCGTCGGCAATTCTGCAACTTTGTTTTTTACCGTGTCGATCCGGCCTGGCGTCGCCTACCGGAGGATGAACGGACACGAGGGAAGCAAGAGTTCATTCGCGCTGTCGAGGAGTACCAGGGCAAGGTCTTGGTGATTCCCTATACGACGGTGGGAATCCGCCCCGAGACCGACATCATGCTGTGGCGTATCAGTTATGACTTGGAGCTGTTCCAAGAGATGTCGACCAAAATCCTGGCGAGCGGGCTCGGCAAGTACATTTCCACTCCCTATTCGTACCTGTCGATGACAAAACGGTCGATCTACGTCGACAATCACTCTCACGAAGGGCAGGAAAGCAAGCGGCTGACCATCGTTCCGGGCCGCAGCAAATACATCTTCGTGTATCCGTTCCTGAAAACGCGCGAGTGGTTTCTCCTGACCAAAGCAGCGCGGCAGGGGATGATGGACGAGCATATCGAAGTGGGCCATCGCTTCCCCTCCGTGAAGCTCAACACCACTTACAGCTTCGGACTTGACGATCAGGAATGGGTTGTGGCGTTTGAATCCGACAAGCCGGAAGACTTCCTCGACTTGGTCATGGCGCTCCGCGAAACAGAAGGCAGCCGCTACACCTTGCGGGATACGCCAATCTTTACCTGTGTCAAGAAAAGCCTGAAAGAGGCTCTGGATACGCTCGGAGGCTGACGGCCCCTGACCGCGTCCATCCGCGTAGCTCCTCGATACGGCCTTCGGACCTGGTTCCGAAGGCCGTTTTGCTTTCGTGGAACCTACCGTGACATCCCCCACCTCCACGAACACCTCGGCCACTGAGGGCTCGCCGCGACGGGTACTCTGGTCACTCCTGGTCCCCGGGGCGGCACAGTGTCTCACGGGACGACCGCGCCAGGGCTGCGCGATCCTTACGGGCACAGCCCTGATGGTCGGCCTCGGGATGGTGCTAGGCCGCTCCGTCGGACTTAGCACCGAACTCTTCTTCTTCCTCCTGGTCTTGCTTCCCTGGTGGCTCCTTCAAGCCTACGATGCCACGCTCTCGCAAACTGACCGAGGCTGGCCGCTGCAGACCGCCATCGAGCAGGTGTGGTTCCACGCCCATGACCTTCGCTACCTGGGACTACTGTTTCTGATCGTGGCCCTGATGGACCTCTATATCATTCTGGTCAATCCCGACTACGCGATGGCCCTCTTCTGTGCCAAACCAGGGGGGTGGCTCGGCACGCTCGCCAAGATTCAGTCGCCGACCATTCATGTGGCCATTGGTTATGGCTTTCTCGCACTCCGCCGGTGGGCCTTGCTGCTCTACCTGGCCTATGCGGGATTTGGATTGCTGAACGCGACCGCCAACTTCGCGTGCTTCGGCTACGGCAGAGTCCGGACGGCGTTTTTTCTCTCCTTGGTGGCGTTTACCGCCTACGTGTGGGGGCGCCGGTCCCGCTTCGACCGCTAAGCCACTGTCATGAGGGCAATTCGTGCCACCCCCTGACCTATCCAAGAACGGGGGCATGCGAACCAGCGCGAACCGAGGCCACCCACAGGCAGGGCCGTTCAATTCCCAAGCAGCCAGACAGCCGCGGGACGCCCAGCTTAGTCATGCAGTGTGCCGGAGGAACACGGTGACCCTCCGCAGCACTGGCATCGGACCATGGGGACGCTGGCAGGATCTGCTCCGGCCCTGGCTCCCCTGGACCGCTTTGACAGCGTTTCCGGGCATATGCTAATTCTTCCAGGGCTGCGCTGAGCCCCGGCGAAGACCACTGTTTCGGAGATGTGATGGACGACACCCAACCCCTCTACGCCGTACGATTCCCCGATGGGTCCGTCAGCCTCTATGTTGACGAGGAATACGCCGTCGAACGAGGTGTCGACCCCGCCAAGCTGGTACGGGTAGACATTCCGCGCCAGCTGTATATTTCGGGGACGGTTCAGGAAGTCCGTGAGTACGTTGCCAACTATATCGAGGCCATGCCCCGAGGCTCGGCCTAAGCCAGGCAAGGAGAGGGGATTCCTATGACATCAGCCACTGCCACGGCCCCGACGCCTGCGCTCATCGCCGACTCGATCAACGGCCTACCGATCCAGGGCCGGATCATGTTGCGTCTGCTCTTGCTCCAGTACTTCGACATCACACCCGAAGATATCGACTACATGGCAGCCGACCGGCCGGACCCCCGCATGCAATCCGGCATGAAGCCCTCGATTGCCTCCTTTGCCTCAAAGGAAAAAATCCAGTCCATTGTGGACCGGACGGCCCACTATCGGCGCGTGGCCCGAATGAAGCGGGAGCGAGCCTGGCTGGAGATGGAAATTCTGCGCAAGCTGATCGAACTGAATCGCAGCCAAGTCGCCGTCATCGAACGACAGCTCACCACGACCTACGAGTTGCCGGCCGACCGCCTGCGCGCCATCATGGACGATGCCCGCACCTCCCTGACGCGCCCCCTGATCCGGTCCATCGAGCAGGCCTGGGACCAGGACACCATCTCGGAAGCCGACTACATGAAGGAACGCCTGGCCATTGAGCTGCAGATGTTGGTCCGGCGGATGGATCGCGAAAAACGGCAACTGGATGTGGCCGCCCGCGAATACCACACGGTCTCCCACGTACCCCTCCTCGACCACGAAATTGGACACATTTGGGGCATTCCGGCCGGCACCCTGAGCGCACGGAAGGCCAAATACTTGTCTCAATTTCTTCACGCGCTGGTCAAAGGGATGGGCGCGGACGAGTCGGCGGCTCGCTCCATCGACCTGTGGAAGGAAACGCTGCACACGCTTTCACAGACACCGATTGAACGGTCCCTCGCCCCCTATGATGGCCTCGAACGGACCGAGGACGCCTTTATGGAAAAGGTGCAGGCCTTCGTCTGGAATCGCCTGCCCGAGGAAACCCAGACGAAGTTCTGGGTCTCGATCGTCAAGGGCGGCAGCACCAATGCGGTCCATTCTGAACTCGGTTGGTCGGTGTTCGGCCTACAACGGCTCAATGCGGTCCTCGGCGATATTGACAGAAGTGCGGAAGGCGTGGAGCCTGAACTCCTTGCACGGCTGGCCCCGAAGCCCAAGCTCCCGGAGGGACAACTGCCCGAGCCGACAGAGACCAAACCTGTTATCGGGGAATTGGCCGAGCACGTGCTGAACAGCTTTTTTGGCGATGCCCGAAGCGCCAACGAAATTGCTCGTCAATAGGGCCAGGAGGCCCACCCGGCAGGCCAAAAACCGGCTCTCGGTCAATGCAAAAAGAAGGGGTTGCCTCAGGAAATTTTCGGGTATACTAGACGTATATGCATCGGCGGACGCCTCCTCCCGGAGCCTCAACACCCTTTCTCAAGCTAGTCGCCGTTGGCTGTCTGGTATTGGCATCATGCCTACGCGCCCCCTTCGCTTGGTCGTCCGACATTCTCGAGATCGCCGAGTTGATTTCCCACCCCGAGCAGTATGATCGCCAGAACATCACGGTTACGGGTCAAGTCACCAATATTCAGTTAGCCACCACCCGCGACGGCAAACCGGCTTACGGTTTCCTGCTTAAAGATCAGGCCGGTACCCTAAAGGTCGTGGCCCTCGGCCAAGCCGAGATCCACGAGGGTGACCTGATTATCGTAGAAGGGCTGTTCAACCGGATGCGCCAGGCCGGACGGACGATCATCTACAACGAGATCAAGGCCACCTCCATCCGCTCCATGACCCGTCTCAATCCCGACCTCGTCGGCTAATTGATCGCCCCCCTCTCTCCCTGTCTCGAGAGTCGGATCTGAACATCTGGGTTGGTACCCGCAAACCCAAGGCCGCACCGTTCATCCCAGTCGGATCAGCGCACCATTCGGATGGTGGGGGGATACTCGAACACCTGGCAACTCAGTAAGTACGCAGGCTGGGAGGAACGCACACAGCCTCGCGGCTTGGGCGCCGCGAGCGGACCGGACTGCCTGCTCCTGGCAATCCGGTCCCGTATCAGTTACTTATGGGGCCCGCCCGCAGGGGCACCGATCGGTTGCCCCGTCATCCCATCGTAATGGTAGTAGCTGGCCGGAGTCTGACTGGCCACCCACGCGACGGCCTTATTCATGCACTCCCGCATAGCGCGCTCCATCGGAGTCTTGGCGAAACCGCTTAATGAACCATACCGATTGAGCACCGAGCCACTGGCGCCGGCACCAATGGATGTGGCGGAACCTTCCACACTGGTTGCGGACAAGATCCGACCCGTTCGAGTATCGATCAACCGGAGGTCCATGGCCATGGTGGCCCGATCGAAGCTGCCCGTGACTGTATCCAGCATATTTCCGGCCTTGCCAAAGAGGTTGCCGGCCTTGGCTCCCCCGCCGCTGGTTCCTGGTTGAAATCCAGTGACCGCCGCCTTTACCAGAATTTCAGCGCCTTCCAATTCGCCGATGGCTGCGGCCGTTTCACGTTTCACCCGACCGGATGCGCCCAAGTCCTGCTCGGCCAGCACCGCTTTCAACTGCTCCCGTTCCAACACAATGAAGCGATTAGTCTGAAACAGTTCGGTCGTCAGCATGTCACGCAAACCGGACCCGTACTCCGGAACCCAGAACCCACTGCCGCCACGCATCTTGTCTTCAAAGTCCGCCACGGCAAGCCGAGCCTTGGGGCCGTTGTAGGACTCACTCTGCGCCGTTGCGATATCCGGTCCGCTGCCGGAACGAACTTTCGCATTACCGGCGGGTAGTTCACAGCCAGATAACGTGAACGCTAGCCCACTCGTAAGGAGCGTGAGGCCCAAGGCAAGCCGCCGACCAAATTGATGTGTGCCGTCCATCCATCCCTCCTCTTATCCCGTTGAGGCCCGTCTAGAACCCCTGCCCTCCCCGAAGCGGGTGGAATCGGAAGATTGGGGGTCCTGCAGCGCTACTCCCTGCTGTTCCCAAACCGAAGAAAAAGACGAGTCGACCGCACAAACAATGATGCGGCAACCCTCTCTCTTTATGATGGGAATTCTTTCTTAAGTCGAGCAGATTGTCAATTTACAGGTATTCAGCCGTAACCGGCGGTACGGTTTCCCTGGATTGAGGACGTACCGCACAGCACCACCGCGCAGCGCTGGCGTCAACCTGGCCGTTCATCCCACCACTGGACGATTGCATCGGTGGAAATGTTGACGACAGCCGTTGAGAGCACGCGCTGACCCCGAACAGGTCAGAGGGGTTTGTAGGAGCGCTATCTCCCGTGCTATAGTGCGGGCTTTGTTTGTGCGGTGCCATGTTCCCTGGCACCCTCTAAGAGAGTGCAGTGCGGTCGTTGCCTGCCCCTCGACTGCCTTGCAAGGCCGAACGAGCAATCAGCGTTTCTTTGTGGCGGTGTAGCTCAGTTGGTAGAGCAGCGGACTCATAAGCCGCGTCCCGCTTTTCCCCTTCACCAGTAAAACTTCACATTTCTCAATATAATCGCGGCTCCTCATGCGGCTCCCCGCTTTCCGACTTCCGATCTCTTCCCGCCCAAACCGATCAGTTCCGGCCTCTTGGTGAACACCTGGTGAACACTTTTCAAAACCGGGTAGGGGGTGTCGGAAGACTCCCCTGCATATCGATCGATCGAAATGCTGCTGATTCGCCTGACCACGAACCCTCTGAGTCAGATAAGCGAGCAACTCAAGGAGGATATGAGAGGCAAAGCTGTTGCCGCTCTGCCGAGAGGAGAGAGCAGGGAGAGTGACGGTGAAGCTTGCGCAGTCGGTGCTAGCTGCAGATGATAGCCAAAGGGCTTTAACAGACCTCTGTTTTATCTGCGGCCGAGCAACTTCATAAGAGCGGCCCTCTGTGGCTTCTTTGTTGGAAGGGGCGTGCCTATGATTTTAACTTGTACGCGTCTTAACCCGATAATTCTCCCACCTGAGACAGCCGTACAATCCATGAAATGCGTACCTTTGTACGCGGAACGTTCCTCTGCAGTTAAACCAGCTCCTGCGAGATGACCAAGGTCATTGATATCTTCTGCTTCGTCGCCCTCATTACGAACCATCCAGTGGAATTGTGTACCTGAAGGCATGCTCAGCCCATTTATGATCTCAAAGGTAATTTTACAGTTCTTGGGAATTGGTCCAATGCTATTAAGACCCGTGTACCGCAGGTTCGAATTGTCTCGAGAAACGGCATTCACCCTTACCTCTGGGAGCGTTCTAACCGCCGGTAGACTTTTTACGAGATCGTCCATTTGCTTTGGATCAGGCAAAGGAAATAAGTGTTCGAACTCCACAGCCCACCGTGAACATGCTATTAAAGTGTCTTCATCCCCTACAGCACTTTCAGCCGTTTTGGAGAAAGCCGTCAACTTTTCAACGAACAAGCGCCACTCGTCTTCTGAAATGCGACCCGCCAGGTTTTCCGTCGAATCCACCGGATTGCACACCTCTGGCTTGTCACCTAAGTTATCAACAATTCTCCGGAGTACCGCTGATAAAGCGTCATCGTCTTCAGAAGGAAACTGAGTGGACAGCTGCTTAGCGGCTTCCGCGATTAGTACCGTCAGCAATAAAGAAGATGGTCTTTTCTGTACGTCACTGAATTTCAAGGCAGCCCATGCTTTGAGATATCTGACCGATCTTCGAACGGCAGCTCTTCGCTCGTCATCAAATTGCTCCTTAAACCACGTATAAATAGCCTTCGGATCGCTGTCTTCCCACCCATTCTGCTCAGTGGCTAACGATCGAGCATCAAGTGTCTCGTTCAAATGATAAGAAGGGATGTCAATGTGAAAATTCCCTTTAAAGCGTATTCGACAACATCGCGGTTTGGCGGGATGTACTACCTCAACGACATCCTCATTCTCGCCGGCAAATTGTCCCAAGCTGTCCTGTACAAACTGCTTAAGTTCTCTTGGTGCATAATCCCCGCTATCCCGATCATCGTCCCAACAATAATAAATGCCTAAATCAATATCGAATTCTTCACTCAAATGAACGGGCCTAACCTGAGTACCGAACTTGTAGGATCCTTGTAGCCAAGTGCGAATCGGATAACCGCTACGTTCCTTTAATTTATCAACCAGGAAATCTGCTAATGCGTTCCACCGTTGTTGCTGCTCGTTGAATTGAGACTCGCTAGGGGTGATTCTCCTATGCAAAGTCTGTTTTCCAGCATCGGCTGCGTTATAGAAGTGGATGGCTGCTTTGCCCATATCTACTCCTCAATTTTGTGGTAGAGCTTCGTATCTGGAGCCTGATTCTTGAGCATCTCGTCGAGCAGCGGGTCGTTAATATTTTCTTGCAACGTGGCACTTGCGAGGGCTCGAATCGTTTTTTGGGCCTCATCGGTTGCCACATCGAGCCCTAGGATTCGCTCCTGCTCCTTTGATTGCACTGCATCGAGACGCAAATATCTGTCAGCAAGTCGATGCCGCAACATGAAACCAACGCTTTGTTGCTGTGAGGCTATGATTACATTCATGAGCCGTTGGTCGGTAAACCAGTGAAGGATGCCAAAGTCTTCCCCCTGCGAATGCCCGAAAGAGAACTGGGCTGTAGTCGTCCCAATGCTTAGCATCCGAACCTGCTTTTCTTCGATCTGGAAAAAATGAGTTGCTTCGTGCAGCGCAAGGAGGTCCGGAGAATTCGCATACAGGCCTCCATCAGCGAATAGTGCGTCTCCAATTTCAGCCAAAGGGAAGAAAGTGGGAGCAGCTGAGGTAGCTAACGCAACGTCCGAAACTCGTAGATTCATGTCCAGTCGCAAACTAGGGTGATGTGGGGTTTTGAAGATCTGCGGGCTCCCTTTCGACAAATTAATCGATGGTACTAAGACTGCACGTTGCAGATCTCCGATCCGCGTATCTTTCCCAACAATTGATTCAATCGTGTCTCTTAGAACAGAGCTGGCATATTTTGAGGAAAACGTCGAACGGCAGATATCAATCCAACTCCCAAGTTTCGATGCGGGAGCAGGTCTACCCGAGAATATTTTCTTGCCGTTCTCCTCAAATGCAGACTTAATTTTGAAAGCCGGGGTACCGGCAGCCAAACCCAACGCGATTATGCCCCCGACTGACGTTCCAGCTAAGAGATCAAAGCTTGTCGCTATTGAGCGTTTGCTTATTTTCTCCAATTCGGCCAGAAGCGATGCACTGTAAAGCCCAAGAAATCCACCCCCGCTGATCGACAGAATTTGAAATCCCATCTTCTCAGTGCTCCCGATCGAACGGTGGGCAAGGATCGTTGCCCGGCTTAATGGTGTCCTTACTTCTGAATCTTCCGTTTTCACCTTGGACGGTAAGTTCACCACCTCCTTGATTCCTCAGCATCTCCTTAGCCGCAGCTTCTGCTTCTCGCTGGGTCTGGTGTCTCGTAGATGCCTTGTCTGCATCGTTCCGCTTGTTGAACCAGACCCCATCCCTATGGAACACAGTTCGATCTCGTCCTTTACTCATGCCTCCCTCCCTTAAAAAAGAAAGGCCTCTTCAGGCATACCGATCCCGAAGAGGCCCATTGTGAGTCTCGCATTTCGACACCACACTGAATTGTGGCGTCGAGCTTCAAGGCGTAAGTATCATGCCAATGTCACAGGTGATTCAGACACCTGGCTCCTTTCCATGAACTAGGTAGATAGGCCTACGTTTTCGTAGGTCAATAGGCCTATATATGAAAATCTTTCGTCCTAGCGTAACTTCATGAATTCATTAGAGATTCTGCTCATAATTTTCATACCCATCACGAGAACTTCGGCGATTTCCCTTCATCAGTTGGCAATAATGCGCTTTCCATCGGTGTGATTCCGGACTCAATAACATTCGTCACAGAGTCGGGCCCACACTGTACGAAGATCTATCTTCTATCGATCGTCTTCCCTTTTCGCCACTCCCACGGCGGAATCGGGTCAGGATCGACCCAAAGGCCTCGCTTGGCTAGGCGCGCTTCGTCCTCGAGATCTCCCAGACTGAAATCCTTCGAGTACTTCCGGTACCACCAGGCGAAACCAGCTCTCACGAGTTCCCGATTGAGGTTTCGCCCATCGCCAAGCACGACCTCCCCAATCGTTCTCCCATACCTGTCGAAACCCACCACATGAATAGTGACTTCCTTGCCAAAGACAATGGTGGACGTGATCTGTTTAGCTTTCTTTCCGAAAGGCTGGCCCTTCTCCGGACAATCGATACCGTTCAGCCGTATCCGTTCCGAGTGACCATTGTGCAGCACCTCAATCGTGTCACCATCCAGCACACCAACCACTTTGCCGGCCCAGTCGGCGCCGAATGCCAGAGCGGCCTGTAAAAGGATGCACCCGACAAGAACCTGGCCCATGCGCAGTTTCATTCTCTTAGCTCAACCTCCCAAGTTCCTTGCGCACCCCTTTCCCACTCCCGAACCCACATTTTGATCGTTTCATACTTGGCTGTTGTGCTGCTCTTCATCTCACGAATGGACTTCCCACTCTTCCAAAGACGGAAGCATTCCTCCTTGGACTTGTCACCCTGCGGCATGACTCCTCCACAACCTACTTCTGCTTGGCGATGACCTGGTCTTTGATCTTGTCGTATGTGGCCTGCGGAAGGATCTTCTTCTGGACCAGCTCGTCCTTCCGCTTGTAAGGACGCCCCTTGATGATTTTCTCGGAGTAAGCCTCGCCAATGCCCGGCAAGGCCTTGAGCTGGTCAGCCGTTGCGGTGTTGAGATTGAGAGGTTCTGCTTTCTCGGCAGCGGAGACGGCTGAGGAATCCGTCCGTATCTGGGGTAACACGGGAAGGGCAAGAAGCACAACAGCGAGTAGCCCTACACCAAGTGTCCAGCGGAACATCCAAGACCTCATAATGACCTCCTTCTTAGTGCATCATGCCCTTGGGAAGTCTCTGTCCTATCCACGCTGGCCAGAGATATTCTTCCACATCATCTCGTGACTCGTCGTCAATCACGAGCGTTTCGACACCATAATCCTCGCCACGCACCCATCGGACAATAGCGGCGGCCACCCAGACCTACAGGATCTTAATCATGGTGCCGGACGGGAAGGTTCCACGACGGTTGGTGCCGGTCCGCCGAATTACTTGCAATTCCGGGACGGCCGCCATTTCCATTGGTTTGAGCACTTGCGTCTTGAAGTGAGTCTCTCGATAGGGGGTGTCGATCACCACAAACCGTTCAATGTCATCCACGCTCACCTCTTTTCCCTTATACCTTGCGACGATCCGATTCTTCACCTCGGCGAAATCGGGGCCGCCCTCGAACAGGAGGGACTGCGACAGGTCCGTCGCGTCCGAAAACTGAATGCCGCCCGAATCATCGGCCTTCCACATGGCCTCCTTCATCTTCTTGAGACCCTCATAGTTGTTGGTTCCGAAGAACAGAAAATAGTCCGTACGGTTCCCCCGGTTCAGCATCTCGAATGACCGGACGTAGGTGATTGTCGCGGCTTCCTTCAACTGACGCAAATACAAATCGTGAATGAATTTCTTGCGTTCCTGGGGAGTTTTCAGCGGCATGCCCTGTCGCCACTCCGGGCATCCAAAGAGGGCGTCGAAGTGTTTCGGCAGGTCCTGCTGCGAGAGGAATCGATTGATTTCTTCATACATGAACGTAATGAGCACCTCGCAGTGCTTGTTTTGCATCAGCCGCCCAACCAGGGAGAATGGGGTGTGTGAGATGCCGAAGGGATCGAGGAATGCGAAGGTTGGAGCCAGAGATTTCTTCTGCTCCGCCACGAAATCTAGAAGCTGAGTGAGCTTTTCGTCGCAGGTGGCACAGAGACAGTGCACCTGCATATTCGGAGGCTTCTTGATGCTCTCCACCTGTTGCGTGAGCATGGCGTGTCGATCCGGATCAGCCTCGATAAATATGAACACTATTTGAGACTTGATTCGTGCCCCGTGGGCGATCGCCTCTTTGAGGGCAATGATCGGAGAGCCGATCTCACCCCCTTCATAAATGCCCGGCCCGGCAAAGCCGTCAATGTAGACCGCCCTGCGATTCCAACTGGTGATGATCGGGAACCATGCTTGAAGATACCGGCGGAGAATGATGTGCTTGGAACGGGTGTGCTCTTCGATTGGCCAGCGGGTCGTTTTGGGCGGCATAGGGGGGATTACACCAAACTAACCTCTTGCTGGGTTGTCACCGGCATCTGGCTCCATGTTCGACCGTCCAGGCGGCGCCCGCCAGCTTTTGAGGTGAATCCACCCCACTGCTTAAAGAAGAAGGGAACTTCCGCGCGTAGACACTGATCCCGTATCCCACGGACCCAACTCGGATCGACGGCGCGGAAACGAGGGCCGCTCTCTCCCCCAACGATGACCCAATCGATCCCTTTCAGGGGAAGTTGCGGAATCGGGCCCAGTAACGGTTCCACGGAAATGAATCGCACAGCGGCCGGAACTTTTTGTAATCGATGCACGCGCCAGACGTACTCTTGGTTCTCAACGGAGACCCCTTGCCATACGTTGGTGGGCCATGGCAACTCCGTCGCCAGACTCTCGAGACGATCTGCTCTCTTGGTAAGGATTTGAAAGATATGCCGGCTGGCTTGAGCCATCACAGCAAACGTTTGCTTGATGAAGTCGTCGGGCACCGCTTCGTGAAACAGATCGCTCATGCTATTCACGAAAATCATTCGGGGTTCTTTCCACTTCAACGGCAACACGAGTTGATCGGGTTGCAGGGTCACTTCAAAGCCACCGCGATACCGCGGGTTCCCCATCGCCTGCAATCGCATGGCCAGCCGTTCGGCATAACAGTTCTTGCACCCCGGACTGACCTTGGAACACCCAGTGACGGGATTCCAGGTTGCGTCAGTCCACTCGATTGCTGACTTGTCCCCCACAGGACCTCCCGAGCATGTCCGCCCGCACGCTTGACAAGGGGCTGATTACCATGTAACGATTCGTTACAGGTAACGAAACGTTACAATCTTTGTAACACCGTTCAAATACGAATGCAAGTGCGCGCATGGTGGTTTCGATGCGTGGGTCTGAACTCAAAGCGGCACGGGACGGGTTAGGGCTCTCACAGCGGCGTCTCGCGGAAAAGCTGGGCACCACTCGTAAGACGATTAACTGCTACGAAGCCGGCAAGCACCGGATTCCCGAATCAGTAGCCTTGGCGGTGCAATTTTTAAGTTCGCCAACTCGACTCTCCCTCCTTGGCACCGTGGCCGCTGGCAATCCGATTGAACCCTTTCCTGACACCGAAACTGTGGAGGTTCCCGCTGGCATGGTGGGTCGAGGCGAGACCTTCGCGCTTCGCGTCAAGGGTACGTCGATGCGCGATGAGGGGATCTTCCCCGGAGACGTTGTGGTGGTACAGAGGCAGTCGACGGTTCGTAACGGGCAGACGGTAATCGCGATGGTCAACGGAGAGGCGACCATCAAAATTTATCACCGCAAAGCTGGAATGGTGGAGCTGCATCCCGCCAACGACACGATGAAGCCCATCGTGGTGAAACCTACAGACACGTTGCACATTGCAGGAATCGTCGTGGGTGTGATCCGTCACCTAAGGAAGTAGTCGATCCCGTAAACCGGTTGTATGGATCGTCAGATTGTCTGCTTCGCCGTTCCGTCGTTTGAGCTTGCTCTGGCCCGGCTGCACGATCCCACTCTTTGTACTCGGCCCCTCGCGATCGCGCCGCTGAACACCGCTCGTGCGCTCCTGCGCGAGGTGTCGGCAGAAGCCAAACAAGAGGGGCTCGCGGTCGGCATGTCGCTGGATCACGCTCGGCGGATCTGTCCCTCTCTGCGCGTCCTATCCCCTAACCCGTCTCGCGTCCGCACCGCGGAGGATTCACTGCTCCGTGTGGTGACTCGGTATGCGCCAGTGTGGGAACCCTCACAACCGGGATCGTTCTTGATGGATATCTCCGGAACCGGACGACTGTTCGGTCCGGCATACGACGTCGCGGCGAAAGTCCAGGAGACTGCGCTTGCGCAGTACAACCTCGACGGTGTCGCTGGAGTGGGAAGCAATAAACTCATCGCTCAGACAGCCGCCACATTGATTGCACCATCCGAATTGTACGATGTCCGGCCTGGCTCTGAGCAAGTCTTCATGTCGCCACTGTCTGTCCGCACGCTGCCCAGTCTCCATCAACCGTGTATGCGGAAGGTGCTGGAGTGGCTGGATGATCTCAACCTCTGCACCTTGGGCGAAGTCGCTGAAAGTCCACTCGACGCCCTGGAAGTTGCGTTAGGCGACTATGCAGGGCAACTTTCACGATGGGCACACGGCATTGATTCGGTGCCGGTGCTCCCGCCAACCGCGCAACCCCGCCTCGAAGAGACAGTGTGGCTCGATCCCGACGAGATCGATGACTCAGTGCTGATGGGGCGTTTGTTGGACGCGCTCCAACGCCTCTGCCGGACGCTGCGGAGTCAGCGGCGAGTCTGCGGAAGTCTCGCCCTTACGATCCGCTACAGCGACCAGCTCGAAGTGACGAAGCGGGAACGGATCAACCCCGAGACCTGTTGGGAATGTGATCTCTCGCCGATCGTCTCAGCCCTCTTTCGGAAGTGCGTGCGTCGCCGAATTCGGCTCCGAGCCATGACGCTGAGCATGACCGGCCTGACGGCCTATGCCGAACAAATCTCCCTCTTCGACGAACGGCCACTCGATGAACAGGCCCAGCGGAAGCGGGCTCAGCGACTCGCGCTTGCTCTCGACAAGCTCCATGAACGGTTTGGAGAAAACGCCCTCCACTACGGGAGAAGTCATTGAAGGTCGAGGTGTTCTGTGCAGCCGGCCTATGTTCATTTGCATACCCATTCGCTGTTTTCCCCTATGCAAGGGGTGCCCACCCTGGAGGCGCTCTGCGAGGCGGTGCGCGCCCAAGGCCAGGACCGGCTGGCCCTCACGGATACGAACGGGCTCTACGGAGCCATCCGGTTCCTCGAGGTTGCGCGGGACGCAGGCCTCAAGCCCATCTTGGGCGCGGAACTGGTTCACAAGGCGCGTCGGGCAGTGCTGCTCGCGAAGACTCCGATCGGCTATGCCAACCTGTGCCGGATCTTCTCGGCTCGCCACTGTGATGAGGACTTCGACTTCATCGGCACGGTCGCTCGGCATCGAACCGGCTTGGTGATCCTTTCGGATGATCCTACAGTGCTGACGGCCTGGGGTGAGGACTCACGGGCAGACCTCTACGTGGAACTGTCTCCAGGGTCAGCGATGCACGAAGCCGTGATATTCAGTCGAGAGCGGAGACTTCCGCCCGTAGCGACCACGCGAGCCTTATTTCTCCGTCCAGCGGACTACCAAGCGCATCGGCTGTTGCGAGCCATTGCGGAGAACACCACACTCTCTCGCCTCAGCGCCGATCGATGCGGTGCGTCATCACAGTGGCTCATGCCAGAGGCCACGCTCGCTAGGTACGTTCCCAATGTCCCGGAGGCGTTGACCAACACGTGCCGCATAGCGCGGGAGTGCTACACCGAATGGGATTTCAAAGAGACGATCTTCCCCTCATTCCGTCAGCTCTCCGCAGGTGCAGCCTTTGAGATGCTGAGAAGCAAAACTTACGAGGGAGCGCGTTGGCGCTATGGCAAGGTGTCGCAGGATGTGAAGCGGCGCATCGAACGGGAGCTGACGGTGATCCGAGACAAGGGCTACGCCGACTATTTCCTCATCGTCGATGAGATTGTGCGACAAGCTCCACGAACTTGTGGCCGGGGCTCCGCGGCAGCCTCCATTGTGTCCTATTGCCTGGGAATCACCCACATTGATCCCATTCGACACAATCTCATGTTCGAGCGCTTTCTGAACCCTGGCCGGCACGACCCACCCGACATCGACATCGATTTTCCCTGGGATGAGCGACCGAAAATTCTGGAATGGGTCTTTACCCATTATGGTCAGCGTCATGCCGCAATGGTTGCCAATCAGAATACGCTGGCGACCCGTGCCGCGCTGCGAGAGATTGCGAAAGTCTACGGCATTCCCGCCAGTGAGATTGACAAGGCTCTCAACCTCCTTCAGCGACGTGCGGACTTTGTGGAGGTGATGCCGGGGATGACCGTGAAGAGCTGGGCGCCTGAAGTGTGTAGAGCGCTCGGGCTCAGAGCCCCGTGGCCGGAAATTCTGTTCTGGTCCGTCCAGCTCGAAAACCACTTCCGCAATCTCGGTCTGCATCCTGGAGGGGTGGTCTTGGTGCCGGATGAAATCCGGCGCTATGTGCCGGTGGAAATCTCTGCCTCTGGCCTGCCGGTAATCCAGTGGGAGAAGGATCAGACGGAAGACGCGGGGCTTGTGAAGATTGATCTCCTCGGCAATCGGTCTCTGGCCGTGATCCGTGATGCGCTTGAGGCCATCAAACGAAACACCGGCCTCACTATCGATTATGCAACATGGGACCCGATCAGCGATCCCGCGACGAATGAGCTGATCCGGCGAGGCGACACGATGGGATGCTTCTACGTCGAGTCGCCGGCCACACGGCTCCTGCTGAAGAAACTGTGGACCGGGATGCCGCAAGCCAGGCGCGCGCAGGCGGATGTCTTCGAGTACCTGGTCGTCGTCTCCTCGATCATCCGTCCCGCCGCCAATGTGTTCGCCGACGAGTTTGTCCGGCGCGCGCACGGGCGCCCCTACACCTCGCTCCATCCGGTGTTGGACGACGTGCTCGCCGAGACCCACGGCATTATGGTCTACCAAGAAGACGTGATGAAGGTCGCCGTCGCGTTGAGTGGGTTTACCGTCGAGGACGGCGATCAACTCAGAAAGGTCTTGAGCAAGAAGCACAAGCAGCGGCAGCTCCGGGATTACCAGCGGCAATTCTATGCAGGCGCAGCGGCGCGCCGCGTGCGGCAGCCTGTGATCGACCAGATCTGGGCCATGATCATGAGCTTCGCCGGCTACAGTTTCTGCAAGCCGCACTCCGCCTCTTACGCCCAGGTCAGTTTCAAGTCGGCGTACCTACGAGCCCACTACCCTGCTGAGTTCATCGCTGCCGTCGTCAGCAATCAGGGCGGCTACTACTCGACCTTCGCCTATCTGTCCGAGGGGCAACGCATGGGGCTCACGATCCTCCCACCCGACGTCAACGCGAGCGAGTGGGCCTACACCGGATCGGGCAAGACCGTGCGCGTCGGGCTGATGCAGAGCAAATCCCTCCAGGAAGAGCTCGCGAAACGGATCATCACGGAGCGGCGCGCGAACGGCCCGTACCGGTCACTGCGGGACTTTCTGGATCGTGTGCAGCCGGACCTCGCTCAAGCGAAGCTCCTCATCAAGGTGGGGTGTTTCGACTCGATCGCGGGAGAACTCACGCGCCCCGCGCTGTTGTGGCGACTCTTCGCGTCGCAGGCAGCCAAGCCGCCAGGCTATTTACCCATTCCTGCCGAGTACTCAGTCCAACAGAAGCTCGCGCACGAGCTTGAACTCTTCGGCTTTCCGCTGAGCTGTCATCCGCTGAAACTCTTCGAGGACGTGCTCGCGCACATCCCGCATCTTCCCGCAAAGGATCTGACGCTGCATGTCGGGAAAGAGGTGACGGTGGCCGGCTGGCTCCTCACGGAAAAGATCATCTCCACGAAGAAGGGGGAGCCGATGGAGTTCGTCACCTTCGAGGATCAGACAGGACTTTACGACGCGACCCTGTTTCCCGATGTCTATCGCCAGTACTGCCATCTGCTGGCGCCGAACCATGCCTATGTCGTGACCGGACGGGTCGAGGAGCAGTTCTCGACAGTCACCCTGACGGTCAAGGAGCTGCGACTCCTGACTTCTCATGACTTGGGCATGCAGTGTGAGCCCGTTGAGAAAGGCGTCGGGTAGTCGTACACTCGTGGTCATGCTGCTTTCCCCGCTGATCCAATTTGGGACGAGCACGTGGACTTACGAGGGTTGGCAAGGCCAGGTCTACAAGCGGCAATATCCCAAGAGCCGCTTTGCGTCGGAGAGTTTAGGTGAATACTGCCAGTACCAGTACCACAGCGAACTGCTGTTCCGAACGGTCGGCAACGACAGTACCTTCTATCGTCCCGCGACGGCCAATCAACTCCGTCGCTATCTCAACCAGATTCCCGAAGACTTTCAAATGTTGTTCAAAGTCTGGGAGGAAATCACCATCCCGACGTATGCGCGCCAGGCGAGATACGGGGCCAAAGCCGGCCAAGTCAACCCGCGATTCCTCGATGCACAGGTATTCAACGAGCTCGTGCTCGCGCCGTACCGGGAGGTGAAGTTCGAACCGCATGCGGGGCCGTTCATCTTCGAATTTCAGCGTCACGGGATGTCCGCAGAGGAGTTCTGTTCACGATTGGATGGGTTCTTCGGGCAGCTTCCCAAGGACTTTCGCTATGCCGTCGAAATCCGGAATGCCGGCCTGCTCGGGCCTGACTACCACAAGGTCATCGAGATGCACGGCGTCTCGCACGTGTATAACCATTGGAGCTACATGCCGCCATTAGCCGAGCAACACAGGCGCATGGGAAGCTTCACTGCCCCGTTCACAGTGCTGCGCCTCTTGACGCCGCTCAGAATGTCCTATGAACAGGCCAAGAAGCGAGCCGAGCCGTACACGAAGATCATCGAGGAGCTGCCTGAGATGCGGCGGGATACGGTGGAATTGATTCGCCATGCCGTCAGAGAAGAGCGCAGAGCCTATGTATTGGTCAACAATCGTGCAGAGGGCAACGCGCCACTGACCATTCAGGCGCTGGTGGATCGCTTGCACACTGGAGATTGAAAAGAAGGTGAACTAGCCGGCGCCCTTCCCTATCACCGGCTACGCTGCTAGCGCCCCCTTTCCTCAACCCACTGCTCTTTAAGCCAGTTCCCGAAACACTTCCGGTCCCGCTTACTGAAACAGCCGCGATCACTTCAGGAGCGGTTGGTTGCGTGATCACCACAAGATCTTCCCTACCTACAACTATGACACCTACTGCTCCCGAGACTCCTCAGGCCGACCTCTATACGCGTTCGGCCAGAAAAGCCCCATCTGCCAAGCTACAGCCAGCCCAACATGCCTATGCCATTCCCCGCTACCGAGTGATGCTGGTGAAGGAGAGTCTGGCGCACAGCTCGCCCGTCACGATCAGGGATTCCCAGAGCGCATATCGGCTGCTTGCGCCGCTCTTCGATGGACTCGACCGCGAGCATTTCCTCGTCGTGGGCCTCGACGCGAAACATGCTGTCATCGGCATCAACACCGTCAGCATCGGATCGGTCACCATGAGCATCGTCCATCCCCGCGAAGTCTTCAAGCCACTCATCCTCATGAACGCGAGTGCCGTCATCCTGACGCACAACCATCCCAGCGGCGATACGACCCCCAGCCAAGAAGACCGTGCCCTGACTCAGCGTCTAAAAGACGCGGGCGAGCTGCTCGGCATTAGAGTGCTTGACCATGTCGTATTGGGCGATGGCCGCTACCACAGCTTTGCCGACCACGGGGCACTATAACTTCAAGGATGCTAGCACTTTGTTGGGTGCAGACAGCGTGCGTGTCTAGCAAACACACGTCTAGAACGCATCTAGACCAATTAAAGCCAGGGATCCTTGCTCTTAATGCTTTCTATCCTTGGGCGGATTGGGGTCGTTTCCATAGCTATCCTTGTCGCGTATCTTATTCTGCCGGTCGTGAATAACCAACTCGGATCGGTTCTTCTCAGCAAGGGGCCGGCCTGATTCAATTGCGTCACGCTGCGTGTCATGAAGGCTAGAGGCTCTGGAATTTCCCTCACTGATGACCGCCCATTTGTCCTCATCCTTGCGACGCGTGATGTGAACGTTCTTCCCCATCTGTTCCTCCTTCGTTGAGTTGAGATGTTTCACTTAGCCACAGCGCATCACCAGCGGAAAGTTCGTTCTGGCAGAAAGCACAAAGGGGATTCTTCAGGACCTTCCATCCTTCAAGCGTGCCATCGAACCCGTTATACTTCTTGAATAGCGGCCTATCATCATTCGGCGAGAATCCTGTAACGAGTTGCAGGACCTCACTTGCAGCCTGTCCCGCGAGTAAAGCGTTGAAACTGACCACCTGCGCCTGCGCAGCACCTTTGTCGAAATAGCTCCGAGAACGCCCACCTGTTTCCGCATCCAACTTCGCTTGGGACAGGAAATCCGCACACCACATGCAAAAGCCCCCGGGTATGAGCGTTTGGACATTACCCCCGATCGCACGAACACGCGGCTCCTGCCTTTCCTTCGTAACAGGCTCCAGCTGAATCCGAGCGCCGATATCGATGTAGGGAATCAGGTAGCGCCAGGAGATGGACTGGAGATCTGAGCGAGCATGCAATGAATCAACACACCCCACGATAATGTCGGCTCTCCTAATAGCGTCGAGCGCGCTCTGCTCTGGAATGAGATATGGTACCTCGGTGAAGCGAACTGACCGGTTAATGAGCCACGCGAGTCTTGCCATGACCTTGGTTTTCTTTCGCTTGAGGAGGACATCGATCCACCAAAGGCCTGCCATCCGGCCGCGATTGGTTTGATCGACGACATCGGGATCAATGCCGATGATCTCTCCCACTCCCATGCGGGCAAGGAGCTTTACCACAAGGCTCCCGCCTCCCCCCAATCCGACAACCGCGACCTTGGTTCGTTGCAGCAGAACTTGACCCGGCCCACGGATCGCCAGAATTTGTCTGTCATGGATCTGTGAGGTGGTTGGTGTGGAGAAACTGCGATAGTCTCCTGCCCAATCGATCGTGTGTGGTCCAAGCCACCGCACTCGCAGTGGATGCACGAGCGGTTCTTTCTCTGGAAGAGCCAGAAGACTGGCCGCATGGTCCCTACCAATGACAACGGAAGCGTGAGGACGTCCCGGCATTACGACCTGGAACCGTGACAACAGCGCTCGGGCGCTCTGCTCATCATCAGAGGAAAGAGACACCTTTCCACGATGGTCATGCGCGTGGAAGAGAAGGACGCCAAGACGTTCCCGCAGAGCTACGTTGAGCACCTCGATCGTAAAACTCCCCTTCCATTTTGCACCGTGACCGGTGCTAGGGAGATACGCGTCAGGCGGAGGAATGACGAGTTTGCGCAGCAGGAGGAGATGTTTGTCCGCAGTCCGCGCGTGGCTCACGAGACCGAACACAATGGGTTCGTATCTTCCTGGAACTACGATCGCACTCTTTAGCGTCTGGCCAATTCCCCACGGAATCCGAAGCTCAACCTCATTCATTGATTCCAAACCGCTTCAAGGCGGTCCCCACGAATTTTACGATCGAGTCGCGATCCTCGTCCCACGGGAATTGAAACGAGCACTGCATCCAGTTTTCTCCTTCAACGAGAACCTGGCTTGTGCTCCTCGGCGTGCGGCCGTCAGCGAGAACGATGCCCGGCCTTACATACCATAGGGGTCGTGCCTGAGTCGGATCGAACACGATGAGAACTTCTGTCATCTCAGGCTTAGGTCCGGGAGGTAGGCGCACCTCCTTAATGCGTGCCAGCGTTCGGTTACCCGCCTGCAGGACACCAACATCCTTGTAGAGGTTCTTCAAATCCTCGACGGCGGCAGCGATTGTTTCGGCTTTCATGGTCACCTTCCTTAGCTAATCGTCCCGGGAGGAAGATCCACGAAATGCTCGCCGTTCTTGATCGTAATGATTTGGTCATTGGTCACGAGAACGAGCTGGCCGTGTTCTCTCCGAGCAAGATCATTTTCGAAGGGAATCCCGGCCTTCTCCTTGATCTGTCGACCGGTAACCTGATCGGTATCAAACTCCACCCTTTTCTTCTCCGTCTTGCTGATTTCGATAAAGATGTGGATGGTATGCGTTGCAACATGCATTGGAGCACCTCCTGGTTAAGGAAATCGTTAGTGGCCCACCTCGACGCACAAAGAAAAAGGCCGCAACAACCCGTTCCTTCTTGAAACGGGCGTCGCGGCCTCTCGTCAGTACGACGTTGCCTCTGCGACGTCTAAATCAGAAAACTGTGTCGCTCAAAAAATGTTCTTGGGAACCCACACCCAAGCGCCGCACTTTCTGCATTGCACCCGGCGGTTATCGCCGATCCGATGAATGCGAGTGAAGCGCGTCATCAACTGATCGTCCCCTTCATTTGCGGTTTCCGCGACAACATTCTTGCAGTTCGGACACTTGAACCGGATCATATGAAGCCTCGTATGAATTCTCGGATGAATAGACCAAGTATGAATTCTCAGAATAAATCACAGGTCCCTTATACTACGCTGACCGGGTTCCACGCAATCGAAAAGTACTCCATATAGACATTTGATCTTGCGTCACCTCCATTACTGGTGTAGAGTAATGTTTTTCGCTTTGCCTTTCTATCGCTCCCCCCATGATGAACCGTATCCTGAATGCGATCAACCTCTCGTTGTGAGCTATGGGAGCGTGCCCTCATAGGCAACAGGCCCATAGGTAGAAACTCCCGCGGTTCTGAACCTGTTCCACACATCCTCACGGTGGCGCTCGTCGATTATTTCCCAGTCATCGTGGTCCAGTCCCTGATCAGATTCGTCCAGTCCTCTATCAACAGAAATGCCGCAGAAGTTCGTCAGAATAAATCGATTATGAAAACGATCTCCTGGATCTTCCCACAAGACAAGTCGGACCTGGCACCCAGAAGGTATGAGAGGTCCGATTCGAGAACGGAGCTCGTTGTGATACCAGGAATAGTCCGCTTTTGTTTTCGAATGAATTTCGAAAACCTTCAGGGAATTAGGCACAAGCCTGTTATATGCCAATTGGACCATTGCCTGGAGAGAGCGAAAGTATCGCGCTCTTTCTGGCTGAATATGGGGATCGATCAGCATGAGGCTCTTCGCATTTCGCAGGACAGGACGAAGCACATCTTGAAACGCTGTAGCCCGGCGCTCAACACGTCTGCTGTTTTGACGTCCAGTCCACAGAGATGAACTGCACACAGAACCAATCCTTAATGTACAAGGGGGACATTGCCGTCCATTTGCTGTGCCCTCAGTGGTCACGATGGAATAGAACGCTTCGTTCGCGTGAGAAGTCACGGCTTCCTGGAACCACGTCGCGTCATCGTCTGGCCACCCAGGTCCTGCATACGCTCGGTCGATGAATCGTTGGCGCCGGTCAAGCATTTCCAATCCATATCGCAACTCTTCCCGTAATCTGCCGGATGGGAGAGCGGCAAGTTTGCGGCCTATCTCACGACGCAATTCGCCATCACACAAATTACCTATGAGTCCATTTTGTTGCAGACCATCCAAGAAACGAACAAGATCACGAGCCAGATAATCGTTGGACGTAATGAGGCTCTTGTCAAAGACTCCTGGTGAAAGACCAAATTCGTAGAGCATGCAACAGGGTGATTAGGCAAATCTCTCTCGGAAGCCTTCTTCAAAAAATCCGCCTGGCCATGGGTCTAACAAGGTCCCCTCCTCATCCAAGCGTAACTCCAGAACCTTTGCCCCAGAACGATCAGCTTGGATGTATAGAACGGCGACGTCAGATGGCTTGACAGGTGGGTGACCTGAGTCAAGTTTCTTCTGTGCTGTTTCTCTCATCCGTCGCATGATCCTCAAGATGAGATGTTCGCTATGGGTCTCAAGGATCATCGTGTTCTTCCGTTCACCAAGGGCGGATTCAATGAAGACATCCCCGAGCTCGGCCTGGAGCGCAGGGTGCAGATGGATCTCTGGCTGCTCTATCGCGAGGATTTTGTTCTTCGATGCATACGCTGTGACGAGGACAGGAAGAACCTGGCTGATTCCGATGCCAACGTCACGATGGCTCACCTGCGTTCTTGTACGGTTGTCCATCAGAATCAACTCGTTAATCTTGTCGATCTCGCCGGAACTGACTTTTTTCACGAAGGCGGTAGCAGCGGATTCGGGATCGTCAAAGATCGGGATAACGCCTTCTTCGTTCACCAGCTCAGCCGCTTGTTGCAACATGTCGGTCAGCGGGGTTTGTAGATCCTCTGCGCCAACAAGTTCTCGAATGGCCAGCAAGTAGGGAGTCTGCAAACGCTCGGGAGAATTCAGCCATGCATTCACAGCATCCCGAACCTGCCTATTCTTGCGAACCACATCCCACGCGTATCCTCCTCCAGCAAACCAGTTCTGATCATGGTGTTGGGCAAACGCGATGTGTCTGGGCGGGTATGAGCGAAGAGGACCAAGGTACTGGAGTCTTCCAAGCTCATTTCCGATCACATCCCGCAAGCCACGGATGAGCTCATCGATCGTACGAGGCAAGAAAAAGCGGATGGCATTAGCCAAGTCCTCTTCTCGTCGTCCCTGACTGATGGGAAAGAGCATTGGCTCTTCGGAGGCGACTGAAGATTCTGGTGCTGCCATTCCCTCAAACAAACCGCGCTGAAGAAAATTCTTTACCTCCACTTTCCCTTGACCGGCATACTCACGCACTCCAAACCTAAGTAGTCCACGCGGTAGCAGCCCTTCGACTCGCGTGAGAATGTGCGGGACGAGTTCAGAAATGGCTCGGTTCAGGCCCTCCTGATCAGCAGGCCGAATACTTTCAGCTGTTGTGGTCGTTTCTAGGATGGCTTTGATGAGAATGCGCAGAACAGGATGGTCTTGCTCCAACCGATCAAGCTGAAGCGTCCCGTCCGGACGGAGACTCATCTTGAGGAGGCTGGAACCGTCTATCTGAATCTCGTACGTTTGAATCTCAGGCAAAGCGTTGGGTTTTGGGAGCCCCTTGTCGTCGAGCTGAATGCCAATGGTTACAGTAACCGCTACGCGTCGCCCCGGAGCGAGTAATTCTGCAAGCCTTCCACTCAGTTGGGCAGTATCGATTTCAATTGAATAGTCGACACGGCGTCCGTAATCCCGGCGATGGATATATTGACGAAATCCACCGAGGTCGACCGACTCTCCTCCGACACGCGTACGGTGTATATCGAGCTCACCCGTTTCTGAGGCATGGCAGGCCATGAGGAGGCTGTGAATGAAACTGGATTTGCCTGCGCTATTGGCGCCGAAGATGAGGGTGAGCGGACGGATGGGAATATACTGGGTATCGGCGAAGGCTTTGAAGTTTCCGACTCGAAGGCCTGTCAACATTATCGCTATCTGGCTCTCATGGGTAAACACTCTGTTGTGTTGTTGAGACCTTCGTGGTCATACCCCTCGTCCGCCACAAATACGAAGAAGATACAGAAGCCAGGAGTCAGTTTTGAGGAACAGAGCGCGGAGTTGCATGTCTGTCAATTCGGGAGTCAGTTCATGCACATGATTCAAAAACTCAATCAACTTCACCAGTGCACGGCTGTCTTCAACCACAAAATCTGCAAGTGCGCTGTGATTAAGATCCCGACAGATATACAAAACCCGGGCTCTTCGGGTTGGCCTCCCGCTCTGCAAAAGGTCTTCTTTCGCGTCACCAATCCACTCCATCACTGACTTATCAGGCGCCAGACGACGGAAGAGATGGGACCAGAGTTCCCGCAATGACGTGAGAATATGCCTTACGCGGTCGGGGTTTTGACTTCGAAGCGCGTCACGAGCTCCCATGTAGGGTTGGGCCAACGCGGGATCAAGTGACCGCAAAAGAGCCACGCAATCGGAGGTTTCTTCTTCAATTTCTGCGACTAATCGAGCATCTGGGGAGTCAGCCCAGCTATCTTCATCGTAGGCGGAGTGGATGGCATTGATAGCGTGACCAAGTGTGAATAGTTCACGAGCAGGTGCTGATACAGTGAGTTCCTGCACGTATGACACATTTGGGATCAGGCTTGTTGAGTCCGTGAGATGCTTATACGCAACACCGATCTTGTCGAGAACGTGCTCAAGCCCGAGGAATGCTTGCTCCGGAAGAGCCAGTCGTAGTCTCCATGCATTGAAGTCAATCCCTGCAAGGATCCGCTCGGTTGCAGTAATCTGATGCACGACACCGTCCAAGGACAGCTTCATGGCTGTATCAAGGCGGATGAGGGATTCCTGCATCGGATTGAATACATTCCGCCATCGTTCTTGTGTCTCTTTGAGGTTGTCGAGGATGCGTTGGGAAACCGTTGTCTCTTCTAATAAGGTTTGCCACTGTTGACTCGCCGCAAGCACTTTTGGCAGTTGCAACGTCTCCATTCTTGGGATATCGATCATGTGAGGGATGTCAAGATACGGTTGATGCAATTGCTTCATGGCTCGCTCCAGCTCTGCCTGAACGCCCAAAGAAGATTTCAGCACGTTGTTCCAGCGGTCATAGCCTTCTAAGAATTTGTTGTATTCAGGGTAGAATTGTTGGGGAACGTTTCCCATAAGTCGACCCTCAACTACTTATTTCTTCCGTCGGTTGTATGGAGATTGGTTTGTCGGTTTGAGCGAGATATTTTCTTGGCTTGCCATTGATCGCACTGCGTCCTCTGACCTGCCCAGCTTCAGCCCAATCACTCTTGTTGGAGTGTTCTGGCCAGCGAGTTTCTGCAATTGACTGATCTGTTGATTGTCCCAGGGCTTGCCTTGATTCGCTGGTTTCTTAGCCATGCAGCACCTCCTCAGTTAGGGTTTACAACGAAGCCAAACTTGTTCAGACCCCTAAGTGTCGCTTCAATATTCGCATCCGAGAATTCCTGCCTGCTCAGCTTGGGAACCCATTCGGGGTGTTTTTTAATCACGTCTTTAACCATCTCTACACTGGTCGGTTGGCCGGTACCAGCGAGAACCTGTACGGCCTCCAAAACCGTAGCCCATCGCTCCAAAGTTTGATAACTCCAACTTTTCATTTGGTCGAGCATGTCGTCCACCATGAGCTTGGTGGAGCCTAAAACCTTTGCAGCCTGTTCTGCAGCCTTACTGGCTTGGGGGCCTGGCCTCACTGGCTTTAGCTGGCCTTTGGGGGCATCCAGGATTACCCACCTGTTTTTTTGTGCGAGACTCAGAAATTTGAAAATCTCATCGTCTAGAGGTCCAGCAGCTCGTTTGGCAAATGCTTCAGTCAGTTCAATCTTGGCCTTGCTCTGAACGAGATAATACAGCTTGGCCAGTTTGACCCGACCCAAAGGCTGACTCTCCTCATGACATCTGTGGACAATGTAGGCGGCGAGCGCAGCTTTGTTGTACATGTCGTAGCCCGCATGGCGATTAACCTTGGCCACAGGTGCTTCATTCCCATGTGATCGTGCGGCTAGAGCCCTGGCCTGCCTCTCCATCTCAGCCAGCAGTTCTTTCATATGAATCTCGCGCCACTTTGCGGTGAGATCACCTGAAAAGGCGCGATGAAGTAGGGCTTCAACGGTCTTGGTCACCGCTAACTTTGACCGGCGTCTAGATTTATCTATTTCCTCGAGAATTGAAAGATGCGAGGCGAACTTTTCTTGTAGCGCCAGGGGAGGCACTGGTATTTGAAGATTCTTCACTATTTCCGTGTTCAGGTTTGGCTGTGTCCCGCTGGGCGCTTTGGCACGAAGGCTTAGAGTGATGGAATTGAGGTAGCACAAAAGAAATAGCGGGTGTAGCCTCTCGCTAATGTTTAGCAGAGCAAGCCATCCGTCATGGATGCAGCCGCCAATTTTCAACATACGAGCGAAGCCGCAACTGACACCTGAATTGGCGAGTATTAGAGACCCTTCGGGAACGAAGAAACTCTTGGTCGCACCTTCTTCGGTGATATGTTCTTGCGTTGTTCGCACGTAAAACTCCCCTGAATTGGTTGCATCACCGATCTTAATCCAGGGAACAGACCCACCAAGAAATCTTTCAATTGGTCGAGGAGAGGCTCCTCTTGAGACGTCACACAAATTGCCAAGCTTGTCGGTCGGCCACTTCTTTGTATTTCTGATTGGATCACCGAACGTTTTGTAATAAAGGGAAGGGAGGATGCGATCAGCTTTGGCGTCCGCTTCGATGCGCTTCTGCCTTAGCGTGTTGGCACGATCCAGGATCTCGAAGATACGTAGCTGTTCAGAGATAGGAGGGATAGGAATTCTGTGTTCCCAAAATCTGTCCATTATGACACGAGGCATCTTGACGCCAGCCACACCGCTCTCCGCGAAAGCCAGAAAACGCTGCGAACGTAGATAATATGTAAGAAACCCACAGTGCAGGATATCTGGCTTTGGACGGAGCGGAACCAACTCGCTGGTTGCTATGCCTGGCTCTTGCGGCCATACGACCTTATTTAAATAGGGGCGCAATTTTGAATACAGGACATTTCCGGAGTCAAAAGGAAAGGTAGAAGAGCCAGCGTCGGAAGCAGGACCTGTTTTCTTTCCAACAATTGTTCCGGTTCCGCCTTCAATCTGATCAAGTGTAAGAAGCCAGACCGGCCCTTTGCAATCAGGCAAGATCTTAGATGGCTCAGGGGGTGCAACATCTCGTAAGCTCGCCGTGTGCCATTTCATCCTGCAGACTCCACATCCTTCAACAAATCCACAAGTCCGTTAGTAATGTCTTCTTCAATCGTGATCATCTGTCGGATAAGCTGAGCAGGGTCTTCATCGGCAAGTTTCTTAACCACGTGCGGTTTATATCGCCCAGCCGCCAGACTGTAGTCGTTCTCCACGATGGTCTTGAGAGGTGCCCACCAACTGCGGGGTTCATCGCTGCCAGGCTCAAGGAGTGTGCCAGCTTCGATTCCAGCAGGTTTCTTGAAACCCGACTTTTTATAACTTGTCCATTGCCTGAGTAGATCGGGGATATCGTTTCTTTCCGGCGTTTCTGGTCGGCCCCCTCCCGTGATCTTATCGGGATCGAAACCATCGACACGCACGTCAAAAAACCAGACCTTATCCGCTTTCTTTGCCTTCATCTCTTTCAGTCTTTGGAAGACCACTATGGCGGTCTTCACACCCGCATACGGCTTAAATACTGCAGCAGGTAGTGATATGACAGCGAGCAGCTCGTAATCTTCAACTAGCTTCCGGCGAAGTTCGACATGTGCACTCGTTGAACCGAACAGCAGTCCTTCTGGGACAACCACAGCACAGCGCCCACCAGGTGCAAGGGCTTCCATCATCACTCCAAGAAACAACAACTCGCTCTTCTTTGAGTTCGTCGGCAAGTCTTTGCGGACGGATTCTTGCGGAAGGACACCTGAGAAGGGAGGATTTGAGAGAATCACCTTATATTTGCGACGGAGATCGTCTTCGGTCAATCCACCCATTTCTGACAGGGCATTTGCTCGTTTTACGTGGGCGTTTCGAATGCCGTGCAAGACAAGGTTCATCATGGCAATGCGCATCATCTGGCGACTGACGTCGAGCCCATAGATAGACTGTTCCAGCAATTCCCAATCAGGAACCTTCTCTCCCGCCCCCTTTTTATATTTCTGCAGCGTAGGGAGGCGCTTCTGTTCTTCTGTAGCCTTCTCCAACCACTCTTCCCCGTAGATTGGCACTTCCCGCGGTTGTGTCGAATACTTCGCCAAGATGTATTCAACCGCGTCGATCAGAAACCCCCCTGTGCCGCACGCTGGATCGAAGATGGTATCTCCTAAATCAGGATCGACCATCTCGGTCATCATGGCTCGAATTTGGCGAGGGGTGCGGAATTGCCCATTGAGAGCAGACTGCCCGAGATGGGTTAGCAGATATTCAAATATGTCACCTTTCACATCGGTGCCCAGCTTACGGAAGTCGATGCTATCGAGCTCATCCATCACCTGCTTCAGTACATTGGGATCAACAATTTCGAGGACTGCGTCGCGGAAGTATTCGGCGATCTGTGGCTCTTCTTTCACAAGCGAAGCCATATAGGGGAAGACCTCGTCGCGGAGGAAATCGCGAAGATCAGTTCCGCTCTTGAAACGCCACTTTGACCAGCGATAGCGCTCTGATTGCCTGGGGAAAAGCAGCTTCCCGTTCCCGTTTCCTTTGCCACCTGTCAGCCTTGCCCTTAATTCACGGTCCGCTTCTTCTTCGTCTAATAGTTTTAGGTAGATGAGGTAGGAAATCTGTTCGATGTAGGTAACCGGATTAGTCACACCTCCAGCCCAGAGAATATCGGTGATTCGATCTAGCTTGCGACGAAGATCCTGATTCATAGCTCTCGCTTAACCGGCCTTTCTTCTAAAGACGGACGTATTGAGATCCTGCAAGATGTCTTTCAACCCCTGCTCCCCAAAAAGTTCAACCCCAAGGCCAGCAGCATTCAGGATCGATAATGGTGGTCTGAACAGGTCATCGAGCTCGATTTTCCCGCTCGCGATGCCTCTATTCTTAAGCAAGGAGAGATACTGGGCTTGTTGAGGTGTGAGCGATTTCGTCACCAACCAGGCATGGAAGTTTTCGGTTAGCTCCTCGTCGCGGCTCTTGATCTTTACACTTCCGAGTGCCGCCTTGATGAAGTCGATTAAACTTCCCCCTGGCTGCCGATATGCCCGTCTAAGATTGTCTTCGTTGAAGTAGTACCTGGGATTGTTCAACTTCGACGCAAGAGCAGATTCTTCCTCACTGGTCAGAGCCTTGCCATCTCGAACCTTCTGCAAGATCGCATCGTCTGGAACGGTGGACCGAATAGTCTTTTCCCAATTTGTGACATAGTCACGCTTATCAACTCGCTCGCCTTCTGGCCCCACCTCGACATAGGTGACCGCCTGCAGCCATTCATCCTCTAACCCCAGCTCGATGAGGTCTCGGGATGGCTTCGGCAGCTTTCTTTCTCCTGATGGCGCGTGCCCCCCACCAGTTCCGGTGAAGATGTCGGTATCGCTGTCGTTGAAATATTCGTGATTGCCGAAAAAGTCGTAGATCACGAACTTGGCCTTGCTAATATGCGGAGCAGTCCGTGTCCCACGTCCTCGCATCTGCTGGTACAGGATCGGGCTGCGAACGCGTCGGCACATCACCAGGTGAAGAACCTCACGACAATCAAATCCTGTGTCCAGCATCCCCACACTGACGGCAATCTGGGGGTAATCTTCGCGTTTGAACTTGCGGATGAGATCATCTGCGTTCGGCACATCACTGGTGATGACTTCGGCATAGCGGCCTTTGCATTCCGGGTGTAATTCGTTGAGATAATAAGCCAATCGCGCTGCATGATGCTTGGTGATGGCAAACACGATCGCCTTCCCAGGGCCAATCTTCTGGCCTAGGGCTAGCTCTTTGTAGCTCTGCCAGGCGAGTCGATCGAACTCCTGCATCATCTTTCGATTGGTGTCCTCGTTCGTCCACTTGCGTTCAAATTCTGCTGGGTCGTAATGCTCCTCGTTTAGGTCTGCGCCCTCAGCGAGCAGAACTGTGATCCCCTTCGCAAATCGATAGGGGACAAGGAAGCCTTCCTCGAAGGCTTTTTGAATGGTATAGGCAAAATCTGGCTGATCTTCCTTGCACTGATAGAACTGAAACGTGTTCCGTTCGATGTATGCCGCAGGGGTGGCAGTCAGTCCGATATGAAGCGCATCAAAGTGCGTCAGCGCGGTCTGCCACGCTCCATAGATTGACCGATGGCATTCGTCGGCGACCACAACATCGAAGTACCCACTCGTGAAGTCGTCGTACCGACCGATCATGGTCTGGAGGAGACAGACCGTAATCTGTTGCTCCTGCCGAGCCATGCCTGGCTTTAGCCAGTAACTCCCGTGTTGGTTCAGGATGTCTTGGAGCGCTTCTAGGGCTTGTTTGGCTAACTGTTCCCGATCGACGAGAAAGAGAATCCGTTCTGCACGGCCAGCCTTGATTAACCGCTGAAGATAGAGACAGATGAGGTCCGTTTTACCAGTTCCAGTGGGCAGCTCGATAAGGAAGCGCCGTTTACCCAGTTCTACAGCCTGGTCGAAGGCCTGCATCGCGTCCCTCTGATATGGGCGTACTTTTCTTTGCTCACCCTGTCTGAGGTAGTACTCCGGAATCGCAATAGTAGCCAGGGCCTTCCGCGTCGAACGCATCTCGACCAAGCGTTCAAGGTCTCTGCGGGAATAAAACGAGTTGATGATTCGGGCATCGTCGTTGCGGTAGTCCCAAAAGTAGATGAGCTCGCCGTTGGTCAGGAAAATGAACGGGGCATCCAACCGTTTTGCATATGGGAGGACTTGCTGCTTGGCAGTGTACGGTTCAGTCGCTCTGCGCTTCGCCTCTATGACTGCCAGAGGACGCCCATTCTGACCCAACAGCACATAATCCGCACGACCGATCAGATTCTGATCGCTCACCACTGAAGCACCGCTGAGGCCGCTTGTTTCAGCCGCTACGGCCGCGCCCCTCATGGATCCCGCCGCTACTTCCGTCATCACCATCGATTTGTCAGTCGGATCCCACCCTGCTTGTCGCAGCAGATCATCAATGACGATTCTCGCGTCTGTTTCTTTAGAAAAGTCCTTCAAGGATAATCCGCGTTGCTAATACCTGGAGAAATACTCTGAGAGTCTCTTACCGTTGACAAATACATCACACACGAGTCGGCCCCTATCGATCCGATAGGCCGCACCTAGTTCGACCTGCTTCCCTAAAATCAACCTGGCAAGCTGGTCCTTCGCCAATGCGCCAGATAAACTTCCTATCTCCGGTGCATCGTAGCCAGTCGGCCGAACTATCGACCCTGTCTGGTTGTTCCATTTCCAGCTGGGATTGACTTCAAACGTGTCGCCGTCGATTATCTTAGTCACCGAGAAGGTTGCCATCGCTATGCTCCTTTCGTGGGCCGTTGAAGAATGCTTTGCCCACGGGATTCGCAAGCGATGTGCCAACGACTAGAATCGGAAAAGATGCTCAACATTACTTTGACTTATGGGATTTCCGCCTCTTTCTTTGTGTACGGGTATCTTTAACCGAAGTTGAAACTCTTTTCAAACCCGGTTGAAGGTCACTGCGTCGGGTTTGCAGAAATTTGTGCACCGCCTGCGGCGTGATTCCCAACAGTCTAGCGGCTTCACTCTGATTGCCGCCTGCTGCATCGATTGCTTTCAGCATGAGCTGTTTCCGCGCGCTGCCCAGATACTCTTCAATCGAGAAGCCATCGCCAGGTTCCGGCAAACCAGCCAAGGGGTCCGCATATGTGATTGCCTCAGAAATCAGCAAGTCATCGGCGTCCAACACTTCTCGCTTGGCTAGTCGGATTGAACGCTCCAAGACATTTTCGAGATCACGAACATTGCCGGGCCAAGAATGACTTTGGAGCCGAGACAACGCACCGGGTGATAGACGTCTTGGTTTCTTTAGTCCCGCATTCAGCCGATCGAGCATATGCAAGGCGAGTTTTGGGATATCAGTCCTACGCTCCCGCAGAGAGGGCAAATGAATCTGCCCTACATTGAGGCGATAATACAGATCGCTCCTAAACTGTCCCTCTTTAATTGCCCTCCCCACATCCTTGTTGGTTGCTGCAATCACACGCACGTCTACCTTGTGAGGTTGCTTCGCTCCTATGGGCTCGACCAGGCCATCCTGGAGAACGCGGAGCAACTTGGCCTGTGTTCCCAGTGGCAGCTCCCCCAATTCATCCAGAAACAGGGTTCCTCCGTTCGACTGATCAAACTTCCCAGTCTGATCGGCTATTGCGCCAGTGAAGGCGCCTTTCTTATGGCCGAACAGGGTGCTCTCGACCAGCTCCTTAGGAAGCGCGGCGCAATTCACCGGGATAAATCGTTCTGCTGGTCGGCCACTTAGCAAATGTACGAACTTTGCGAAGAGTTCTTTCCCAGTACCCGTCTCGCCCAAGATGAGAATAGGCACGGCGGATTCGGCCAAGGCTTCACCAACTTCCAGTGCCTTACGGATTGCTGGATGATCGCCTACAATTCCCAATTGCTGAACTACCGTTGAGAAGTCGCGTTGCTCTTCACTTGTATCGTCCACTTGGGCAAATTTTGCCCTGACGGTCGGAAACTCCGGCGAAGAAAAATTGATTTCCGACACCAATGGGGCATTTTTGCTGACGAACTTCTGAGGACGGACCTGTAGGATATGCGCGGGTATTTCACCGCTTGCTGCCAGCAGAAGCCAGCAGGCGTGCATTTGTGGAGTACCGGAGGCCACCGAGATAAAGAAATTCGAGCCAGATGCCTTCTCGATGATTTCTCGGAGATGCCGGCGCAGTCCCTTCAGTATCAGCAGATAGTCAGTGGGATCTGTCAAGGGCAAGTCTCGAACCTCTAGGTCTATCTCAGGATGCAGTTTCTTGATGGCCTGCAGGGTGGCGGATGTGTTCTTGTCTGTGTTGGGCGTCGAAATCAGGACAACCTGGTCAAACTTCTTGACGGTGATGAGGGAAAGGATTGGCCCCGGCACTTCCTGCTCCCCTACCAGTCCTAGTGAATAAGGGTCATTAAATCCGGTAAATGTCAGAAGGATGTTCATCGCTCAACCCGTACTGGATAACCAAAGATCACGCAGCTACTTTTGCTGCTTTCGCGCAAGGCTAGGCTAGGGGTGATGGGGTGTCAAGCTGAGAAATGAGGGCGGTCACACAATCCTGCACAGGGGATTTAAGAGATCCGGGTGGCGCGTTGTTCCACCTAATCCGATGATCCAGAGAACTTCCTTCTTGGCACCTTTGGCCCGGATATAAAGCGCAGTTCTCTGGCTGTGAACACCGCTAAAGCCCTATATCCAGTGCCTCTCGGCACAGAAGGATGGAAGATTCCTCGTTGCTCTCGGCAATCCATGAGTCTAAACTTATCTGAGTCATGTCGGCCACTACCCTGTACATTGCGCTCTGGCTGCTTTCGCATTCCACGCTAAGTGCGCCATATGGTGGAGAAGTGTGCTTGAACGGGAGTGCACCTCCCCTCTGCTCGATCCAAATCTCCTCCGCGAGCCTTCCCTTGTTCGGCTCTTTGTACGACGGCGACTACCCTCTTCCTCCCGCGCAGGGTTTCCCCGCCTGGTTCTTTTCCTACAAAGACCGGACGACACATGGGACCGCCCCTCCATCGAGTTGCACTGATTCATCCCAACCCACGCTGGATGGCGCGACACCGTCCATATTCACTTTTCCCCCCGATCCATCTCCCGCGCAGACCGATCGATCCAACGCCTGCGACGACAAGGCCTCCTAGCTCCCCTCGTCTCGAATCACGGCCTGACCTTTCGGATTTCAACAGGTCCGCCATTTAGCAGAATCATCCATAGAAGAAGACCACGCGTAGGCGTGGCCTTGCTCGAAGACTTCGAATGCCAATCACATTGGTGGTGGGCCCACGGCGGGCAGGGATCCGCTGGAATCGGTCTATGCGGCGAGGTGAATCAGTATGCAGGAGATCATTGGCGACCTGTGGGACTTGCACGATGAAGGCTTCTGCATCGGCATACCTACTAATGGGGACTACCGCCGGGATGGTCGCGCGGTCATGGGTGCGGGTGTCGCCTTGGCCGCTGCCAACCGCTTCCCGAACCTGCCCATTCTCCTCGGAGCCAAGCTCTGCACTTCTGGTAACCATTCCTACTACTGGCATGAATTTCGGCTGGTGACACTGCCCACGAAGGAAGCATGGACGCAACCCTCGGCGCTCGGACTCATCGAACGGACCGCCCGAGAAGCTGTCCATCTCGCCGATCACTACAGGCTTACCGGGATCTACTGCCCTCGACTGGGCTGCGGGCTCGGCGGCCTCGCGTGGAAGGATGTCGCCTCTGTCCTGGCCGGGTTATGGGATGATCGCTTCATCATTGTCCACCCCGCTCCATAACCCTATCCCCAGCATCCCAGTCGCGATCCACTGGTCAGTAGTACGCAGAATGAGCGCCAACAATTAGCGAGGGGGGCACCGTGCACGCCCCGTCAAATGAGGAGGACGATCAGAAAGCCATGAATCCGCTGAAAGTCATCGAGCAACACTGTCCAGATCGCCCGCTATGGGACCCTCTTCTCAAGGTCCTACCCGAGAAGACCGTCGCGCAGTTCATGTTCATGGGAGAAGTACTCTGCGAGACTGGAACCCGCATCTTTCTGTACAAGCACATCTGGACCCGGCGCTATATCAATCTGGATCAGCAAGGACAGGCCTACCAGTTCCGTGCTTCCGAAGAGGGCTCCCACTACGTGCCCGTCGAGCTCTCGGGCGCCATCCGGCGCGCCTCATCTTTTTAGAAACCTGTCGGCATATGTTTCGTGAAGTCCAATGCGGAACCCTGACCTCCCTTGACGATTCAACGCCAGGAGCAGGATACTCGGTCCATGCATCCAACCGCTCCCGACCAAGCCGACCTCGAATCCCAGCTTGGAAGCCTCCTCCGCTCCGGTCGAGCGGCCGGATTCTCAAGCGAACGCTTTGACCTGTGTCTCCGCCTGATCGCCCAGATTCCTTCCCCAGCCTCACAGAAAGCGTGGTTCGATCTGTTCTACGACCAATGGGCGGAGTTCGCCCGGACTCCTGAGTGCCTGCGCAGCTCGTTGAAGGAATCCTTTGAGAAACGCATTGCCCGGCTGCGCTCCCAGATCGAACAGCATCAACGCTGACCGTAACCTTTTCTTCTGCGCCACAATCCGGAGTCACTATGAACGACAGCCGTCCTTGGATCACTATTCTCAGTTTGTTCGATTGGACCCGCATCCACGAGT
>FKKE01001192.1_pt1 | contig 72757 bp, 70 predicted proteins | sample 1106331 | NCBI WGS metagenome assembly FKKE01 (sample SAMEA3931202, study PRJEB13176) | freshwater metagenome | biome: Drinking water system; feature: drinking water; material: freshwater | place: China | collected 2013-02-06 | reverse complement strand
CAAATCCCGTTTCCCGCTCCAGACCAAGCGTGCTAGTACCGCCAGCTCTTCGGGTGCAGCCCTCTTCGTTGACGCTGGCGGAGAAACCCCTCCAGTAACTTCCGTTTCCGGCGCAGCCGTCTTTCTTGCGCCGCCGGACAACCCCCTTCAACTTTTACCTGTTTCTTTGGGAGTACCGCCCGCTCTTCGGACGCAGCCTCTCGTCCTCGCCGCTCGGCGACAAACAACGTCCGGCGTTCATCCCGTTCTGCATTCTTGCCGTTCAAAAAGTAGACCGGTGTGCGGTGCCGCCGAGCACGTTGCGCCGTCGGCGATGCGGGACGGACTCAAGATGGCCTGGGGGGGGGTGAGGCCAGCCGATCGACTGGTGGCAGGCTGAGCAGATGAGGCCGTGCAACAGAGGGTAGTGTGGATCGTGATTCGCCCACGGCTGCACCGGAGTCCCTGCCGACACCTCAACGGGCGCCGCATGCGGACTCGGCCCGTGGTCGAGCGTGACGTCCAGATCGATTTCCGACCAAGCCTGGCTGAGGACCGCCAGGACCGTGCTTTCTTCCTCCAACAGTCGGTGAAGGGTCGGCGAAAGGTGCGGGCAGAGAGGCGGAGCAACGACATCACCCGCTTGAGAGGTGAAGCGCCGCGTTTTTGGATCGAACGACCAGGCCACCGAAAACTATCCTTTCTCCGGCTTCAGCAACCTGCGGAACGTCGTTCCGTCCTCATAGCGCAGATCGTCTACGCGCCAGGTCCGGCCGATGCGGTGAAGCCTGAACTCGACCACCGTCTTGTCGCGGCGTTCATCGCCAAAACGAACCGGCACAGTGGCGCGAGCGGCGGTGCGCGACACCCGTCCGAACGTGAAGCCCGTCGGGTATTCCTGCGAATTGGTGAAGGGATCGCCGTCGATCAGTGGAACCTGGTCTTTCGGGGACGGCCGCGCAAAAAAATGCTGATGGCGCGCCGGAGGTCCCCCGTGAACCCGCCCTTTTTCCCGCTCACCGTTTCGTTGGTGAAGGCCATGTCATGTGTCATGTGGTCGCGCAAGAGTTCAAGGACGGCGGCTTCCGGCGCCGTGTCGGGGCTCGTCCGGGTGAGCGACCAGACAACGTCATCCAAGCCGAGGAACGCCTGCCGGGGTCCTGTCAGGTGACAGTCGAAGGAGCCGTTCGTGCAGGTCACTCTCCACGTCAGGACCGGCATCTGCCGGAACCCCAGGGCCTTCGCCGCTTGTGGCGCAGGCGCAGGCAGTCCGCCCTGAAAGAGACCTTCGGCCGGCGAGAGGACGAACTCGTGCTGAGCCCGCTCGCAATCCAGCGGCTCGGGCGCCTGAACACGTTCGGCCTCGAACCGGATCGTCTGTCCAGCCAACCCAGCATTGTGCAGCGTGGTTGTGCCCCGTGGCGCCCAGGGTGCCACACGGCCCTGTTGGATCCGCCACTGTTCGTGTGGTTGCCACGATTCAAGGTCCCACGCCTCGCCAGACCCCTGTCCCTGGATCGTAGACAGAAGAGTCCACAGCAGCGTCACCCGTTTGGCCAGCCGAATATTCCAGCCTTTGGCGATGGTGGTTCCGGGCGCCAACTTCGTCTCCCTCCGGTGGTATCCTGCTAGGAACAGCTGTCCGAGGGGACTAGAATAGCGCGTGGGGCTGATCGCGCTCAACGAATCGAGGGCCCACCCATGGACAAGACACGGGGATGGTTCACCCTTCCGCTGATCCTCACGCAGGCCGCCGGCGCGATGAACAAGCCAGCAGTGATGGTCCAACGCAGGCATATCCGGCTGTGGTGGCTGGCCCTCGCGGTGATTGTGCTGGTGTCCGTGAATCCTCCCCCGCGCGGATGGGCGAGTGAGATGCAAGCGGCGCTAATCAAGGCCATTGAGTCCAACGATGTGGCCGCCGCCAGGGCGGCGATCGAGCGAGGGGCGGACGTGAATCGCCCGGGCCCGTTTCATCGGACGGTCCTGCACCGGGCCGCGTATTACTCGCCCGACTCGATCGTGGAATGGCTCCTTGCCCGCGGAGCCGACCCGAACGCCAAAGATGACGCCGGGCGCACCCCGTTGCATCTGGCCAGCGGCGGAGCGACGGCCCGCCTGCTGTTGCAGGCGAAGGCCGATCCGTCCATGCGGGATGCCCAGGGCAACACCGCGCTTCACGCGGCCGCCGAACTCCCGCATCCGGACGCGGCCGAAGTCCTGGTGCGCGCCGGTCTGTCGGTCGATGTACGGAACCACGCCGGGCTCACGCCGCTGCATTTTGCGGCCCTGCAGGGAAACCGGCAAACCGCCGGCTTCCTGCTGGATCAGGGCGCCGACATCAATGCCGCAACCACGCGCGACTATCACCATAGGTGGACCTACATCGGGTGGGACGTCCAGGGCTCGGAAGAACTCGTTCCGGGAGGGACCACACCCATTGCCTACGCGAGACGAAAGCACCGAGCCTATCGGTGGGTGAACGGACAGTACCAGGAATTCGCAGATTACCTGGCCGGCCGTGGGGCGATCGAACGCAAATGGTGGCAGTTCTGGCCGTAGCCGCTGGCCGTGGGTGACGCGTCACCGGCCGGTTGATCCCGGCTTTTCACCAGGGGCCTTAGTTATCGGCGATCGAGGGGCCCATGCCCGTAGCACATGTACTTCGTGGAGCTATCTGACTTTGCCCAGGGAGAAAACCGGCACTTTGCGGAGGTGAGAGGCGAGGGATGGTTGCCACCGTCTGCCCCCCGAGCCCACTGGGTGTGGGATAGCAGGACCGGCTTCCCACTCTGCGAGCCGCAGCCCAGGTCCTTCGGCCGAAGCAGCGTTGGATGGGGGGCCGCAGGAGGCGTAAGCGCATGTGGGCGCATCCGCCGTTGGTTGAAGGGAGATCCGGACGTGCTCCCGGAGATGCGGCCTGCGTCTGCCATTTCTCCGCCAAGACGATCTTCCAGTCAGGTTCTAGTTCCCCCCGCCTCCCTCGTGCTACGTTTTCCCTGGTATGGACCTTCCCACGCTGGTCGAGATTGAGCAGGCCGCCGCGCGGCTTCGTGACGTGGCCGTGGTCACGCCGGTAGCCACATCGGCGGAGTTGGAGGCGCGAGTGGGGGCGAGGGTGTTTCTGAAGTGCGAGCAGAAGCAACGCACCGGCTCGTTCAAGTTTCGCGGTGCGTTCAACGCGGTGGCGTCGTTGCCGCCGGATATCAACGGCAAGCCCGCTGTCACGGTCTCATCCGGCAACCACGGGCAGGCGCTGGCACTTGCGGCGCGACTGCACGATCGAGCGGCGATCATCTACGCTCCGGGGTCGATCACTCCTACCAAACGTCAGGCCATCCTCGCGCAGGGCGGCACCATGGTCGATTGTGCCACTCGCGCTGAGGCCGAGGCCGTTGCTGCAGGGCGCGCGCAATCGGGCGAGGTCGTCCTGGTGCATCCGTTCGACGATGCGCGGGTGATCGCCGGCCAGGGCACCTGCGCGTTCGAGTTCCTCGCTCAGGTCGGCGCGGTCGACGTGCTACTTGCACCGGTTGGCGGCGGCGGCTTGTTGTCGGGGACCTGCCTGGCCGCGCACGCGCGCCGGCCAGGGGTGCAGATCTATGCCTGTGAACCGACGGGCGCGCTCGATGCCATCGAGTCGGTTCGGAGCGGCCGGATCGTCCCGATGCTCAACCCCCGCACGATGGCGGACGGTCTGCGGTCGAGCCTCGGCGTGTTGACGCTGGCGATTCTTCGGCGCCACTTGGCGGGGTTCTTTACGGTGGAAGAGGAGGACATTGTCCAGGCGCTCGCATTCGCGGACACGCAACTGGGGCTGGTCATCGAACCGTCGAGTGCCGTGGCTCTGGCACCGCTACTGCGCGGAGAACCGCTGTTGCAGGGGCGCCGAGTGGGGGTGATTCTGACCGGGGGCAATGTGGAGGGTGCCCGTCCGAAGGCCGGCGGCGCGCACGTGGGCGGCTAGGTGGTTAGGCGAGCGCCGTCGGGTCGGCAGGCGGTGCCGGGAGCGCGCGAAGTTGCGCCAGGAGGTCTTCGGCCAGGGCGAACTCCGCCGCGGTGAACTGCTGGGCGCCGAATCGCACCTGGTAGTACAGATGCGTCAGGCCCGAGAGGATGGTCTCGGCCTCCCGCCATTCCCGGCCGATGGCTGCCACGAATTCTTGCGGCGTGGTCGTCGGGGCCTTGGTGAATCCCTTGGTTCCGAGGATCTTCAACATCGTGGCGTACACCTGTTGCGCCGCGAGCCTGTCCGGGGACGCGGGCGTCTCGCCCCGCGAGGTGAGCCAGCGCCGGATGGTGCGGGTGGCGCGGTAGCATCCCCATCCGATCAGAAGCAGACCCAAGAGCGCCAACAGGCCGAAGGTGTTCGATCGCGCGATGAGCGCCACGGCATCCGACAGGTGCACCAGCAGGGGGCCGGTCAGCGCGGACCAGGCGTCGGCGATCCGCGTGCGGATCGAGTCGGTGCTGTCCCGCAGCGTTTGCATGACGGCCATTTGGTCGGTCGCGCTGTATTGCACGATCACGCGGTCCCAATGCAGGCGGACTGAGTCCCACAGATTCGCCCAACTGTTCCACCACCCGCGCGGGGGTGCCGCCGATTCGCTCGGCGTGGGGTCGACGGTGATCCAGCCGGCGGCGGGGTCGTAGACCTCCACCCAGGCATGCGCATCGCGCTGGCGCACCGTGTAGTAGTTGCCGTACTCGTTCCATTCGCTGGGGAGAAAGCCGGTCACCAGTCGGGCGGGCACTCCGACCGTCCGCAGCAGCACGACTAGGGCCGTGGCGTAATGCTCGCAGTAGCCGGTCTTCCGGCGGAACAAGAAGTCATCCAAGGGCTGGCCGGACACCGACCGACCCACATCCAAACTGTAGCGATACTGCGACTGCAACACGCTGAACAGAGCGCGCACCTTGTTTTTCGGGGTGGCCGCCCCGCGGGTGGTGTCTTCGGCGAACTGCGCGATTTGGGGACTCAGCGTCGGGACTTGCAGATAGTGGCGGCGGACTTCCGGGGGATAGTCTGGGGCTGCCGCGTGGTCCGGGGCCTCCGGCCACCGGGTGGCTGCCGACCAGACGCGATACTGCGTGCGGCCGCGCGCCGCGAACGGGAGGTAGAGGCCGTTCATGGCATCGGTTTGCAGGCCGGGGAAGTCCCCTTCCAGACTGTGGGGCATCGAGGCCCCGAACAGAACCGGTGTATCGAGCGGTTCCAGCAGAATGTCATGGACAATGGCGCGTCCGTGCTCGGGCGTGTGCGCCGTGGGCAGGCGGAACAGATGGCTGGCTGGGTCCATGGGGACGCGCCGGCGGCGCGAGGTGTTCACCCAGGCGCGGCCGTTGTACCAGTCGTAGGCCATGCCCCGGAGGTACAGCGGATCGGCGGGCTTTCCTTGGCTATCGGGAAATTCCACCCGCATGACGACACTGTCGTCGAGCTTGATGCTGCCGATGGCGCCCAAGTCGACCTGCTCGGAAAACCCCGCCATGCGCAAGCCGTCTGCCCGGCCTTTTTGGAAGAAGCCGGCGCCGATCCGCGGGATGGTGAAGAAAATGACGAGGGTGATGGCTAGGGCCAGCACGGCGAACGCATTCGTGGTCCAGAAGAAGGAGGCGTCGATCCGTTGCACCGCGGACGATTCGGCGCCCGGCTGTTCCGAGCTCGCGGTCGCCGAGGCCTGCGCCTCCATGTGCAACTGGTACAACAGGAGCGTCCAGACGCCCGCGAGCAGATAGGCCACGACCACGGTGCCATACCACAGATCGGTCGTCATGCCGGCGGAGGCGAGCACCATCATCAGGCTGATCGCATAGAGCTGCAGGTAGTCCCGCCGTTGCTGCAAATTGAACAGCTTGGTGATCATCAACGCGATGAGGAAGTGAACGCCAGCGCCGAGCAGGTCGTGCGAGAGCCAGACGAAGTCCACCCAGAACCAGCCGAACGCGACGAGAATCGCGATGTTCCAGAACTGCGTGGAGAGGGCCGTGGGCGAGGCGGCCGGAACAGGCTGGCGCACGAGCTCGGCCAGTTTGAGAACGAGCCCGCCGAGGCCCAGGAGTTGGAATCCCACGGCGAGATTCGCCGTCATGGACAGGCCGGCGAAGGCGATCGCCGTTAGCAGCAGCGTACTAAGCTGAAACGCGCGTTCCAGTCCCATGCGGGGCTCCAAGGGTCGGGGCGGCCATCCGTGCGTCGTCCGTGGTCACCATGATGCGGGAGGCATGGGTCCAGGCGGCGTCCAGCGCCGGGGTCGACCATGCGAAAATCGCCACCACGGGCCCGTCCTGGTCCCGGCGGTTTGCGGCGGCCGCGGCCACTCCGGCTTCCAGGGCTGCTGCGTCCGTCCCCTGCGTGTCGCACAGGGCCAGCGGCTTCAAGAGTTGCGGGAGCTCGTCGGCTCCGCGGTTTGTGCTGACGCGGTCGGTGCCGATTTCCACCGTGACCTGGAAGTGGTGGGCCAAGAAATACGCAGCCAGCGACGCGGCGAGCGTGACCGCCCGCTCGAAGGCCGGTCGATGCTCGGCCGGCGCGTGTGGGATCAGCGACAGGGTGACGCGGGGGTGCGTGTCGGCTTGCGTCTCCCGCACGATCAGCTGCGAGGTGCGCGCCGTGCTCATCCAGTGGATCAGCCGTGAGTCGTCGCCCGGTTGATAGAGCCGCAGATTGTAGAGATCCGTCCCCGGTCCCCGACGCGCCGAGACGCGGTCGGCTCCGGCGGAGGCCAGGTCGGCCAGCAGCGGGTCCGTGACCGGTTGCGGCCGTGGCAGCACGATGAGCGACATGGGGTGCGGGAGAACCAGCCGTTTGACGAACAACCCGAACGGAAACGGCGTGGCCACTTGAATGCCGTCGAGGCGGTACCGGCCGCGTGTCGTGGCGACGATCGGCAAGGAGACCAGCACCGTGGCCCCGGCCGGGAGATGTTTGATCGGGACCGCCTGGGCGCCCGGGCGGCCCGCGACGATCTCCGCGACGCGCAGCGAGAAGCTGGGGAAATGCGGGCGCGGGTTCGTAACCGCCACGGTCAGGCTGGCCGCGGTGTCGGTATAGACATGGTCCGGAGCGTGACAGGAGACCTGGAGGCGTCGCAGGCACAGTTCGGAGAGCAGGCCTGACATCGTGATCAGGCTCAGCATCATGGCTACGAGCAAATAAAACAGGTTGTTCCCCGTGTTGATGGCGGCGATGCCGACGGCCACTGTGAACAGCACAAACCGCGTGCCTTCGGTCGTAAACCGTGCGGAGCGCGCGCGGGCCGCCAGGAGGCGCCGGCGCACCCAGGAGGACGGTCGTGCGGGCGGCGGCGGAGCGACGGACGGGGGCTGGGGTTGTTGAGAACCGGCTGCGGCCTCGACTGGTGCCACGGGAGGCTCCTCGCCTGGGTTACAGCGGCACCGGGACCGTATTGAGGAGGTCGCGAATCACGCGCTCGCCGGGGTCGCCGGCGGCCTGGTTGCCCGTGTGGGCCCGGTTGAGCATGATGCGATGAGGCAGCACCACCGGCGCCAGCGCCTTGATGTCGTCGGGGATGCAGTAGGTGCGGCCTCGCACCAACGCCAGGGCTTTCGCGGCCTTGCACAAGGCTAAGGCTCCGCGTGTGCTGACCCCGAGGCTCAAGAGCTCGGTGCGGCGCGTCGCATTGACGATGTGGAGAAGATAGTCCAGAAGCGTCTGCTCCAACCGCACCTTTTCTACCATTTCCTGCAGGTCCAGCACGTGCTGGGCGGTGACGACCGGCTGCAGATCTTCCGCCGGATGGAGCGATTGGGGCCGATCCAGCACCTTGCGCTCCTCTTCCGGGCTCGGATAGCCGATCCGGACGCGCATCAGGAAACGGTCCAGTTGCGATTCCGGGAGCGGAAAGGTCCCGTGAAAGTCCGCGGGATTTTGCGTGGCGATCACCATGAACGGCTGCTGCAACGGATAGGTCTGGTTGTCGACGGAGATTTGCGCCTCGCTCATGGCCTCCAGGAGGCTGCTCTGCGTCTTGGGCGTGGTGCGGTTGATTTCATCGGCCAGGACGATGTTCGCGAAGATCGGCCCTCGCATGAATTCGAAGGCTTGCTTTTGCCGATTGAAGATCGAGACGCCCACGATATCCGAGGGGAGGAGGTCGCTTGTAAACTGGATGCGTTTGAAGGCGCAGTCGATGGTGCGGGCCAAACTGTGGGCCAACGTCGTCTTGCCGACACCCGGCACGTCTTCGATCAGCAAATGGCCGCGGGCGAGCAAACACACGACGGCCAGTTCCACCACTTGCCCCTTGCCCTTGATCACGCGCTCAATGTTGTCTTGGATGGCGCGGATCGCCGTGGCGGTGTTGGTCATCACGGTCTCGTCGGTGTCGTTGTTGGGATGGGGTGGGTAATGAAAAAAGTCTAGCAGAGGGTCCCTAGACCGTCAATTTACGCCGATCCGCGATGGAAGAGAGAAAAGCCTGGTCTGGAGCGGAGTTAGGGCCGGTCTCCGATGCGGGGCGTCGGATCAGAACACGAGCGTGAGGAACCACGGTGGGGCTTCTTCCGCCATCTGCGCGAAGCGGTGCGCCGTGGCACTGGACGGATACCCTGGAAAGGTGGCGCCTCGCCGGATGGCGACGTGACGGAGCGCAATGGTCGGCCCGGTGCGCGGGGTGGAGGGAAGAACGCGCGGGACATCCTGCCGCACGGGTGTCAGGGTTTCGAGGCTGAGGTGCCCCCCGATTGGGATGGCGCTGAGAGCGTCGAAGAGCGGACCGAACGCCTTCGGCAGGGCGTCGGCGGTGAACAACAGGTCACGCTGCCGGGCACGGGGATCGGCCACGAGTTGGGCCAGCGTTTCCCAAAACACGGCGGCGTCGACGGCACCCAAGACGGCCACCGAGGTGTGACGCTCCAGGAGATCCACCAATGCCAGTGGGCCGCGAATGTCGAATTTCCATGCCGGAAACAGCAGCTCCCTGCCGCGATGGCGCACTTCCAGCGCCCGTTCGCCGGCGTAGGCAATCTGGCGAAAGGCTCCCCGCGTGCGTTCGAGGTCCTGCCGGATCACCGAGTTGGAGAGTCGTGTAGGGTCGTAGGCAAACGTCGGGTTGGCCGGAGCCCAGCAGGTAACCAGGTCATAGCGGGGGAGACACGCTCTCGGCCGATTGGCCTCGGCGAGGGTGAACATGTCGCACGGACTCCAGTAGCGAAACTCCGTATCGGGACGTTCGGTTAGGCGGCGCAGACGGTCCGGCGGAGCCTGATAGGCGGTGCCCAGGGACGACTGCGGTTCGACACGGTCGATGGCATGAAGGGTCAGCCGGCGTGATGCCCGCATCAGCGACGGACCATAGTGCTCGGCCAGCGCTTCGGCAAAGGACAGGTCACCGGCCCCGAGATCCAGGAGGCTCGGTCGCTCCGACGCCAACAACAGGTCGAAGGGGTTTCCTCCGGCCGCCAGGGCCGCTCTCTGCTCCGGTGCGGGGGGCTGCCCCATGCCCGGCTCGCCGGCGCCGACCTCCAGCAGGCCGAACGACACGCAGAGCGCACGGAGGGCTTTGGTGGCCGGCAGTCCCGTTAATTGCTTCAGCAGTTCTGCGTCGAGGGTATCAGTGGAAGCGTCTGCTGGGAGTGCGGTGAGCAATTCGGCGCGCAAGGGCCCGTCGGGCATGGTTCGGGCGATGGCCCCCCTGAGCCGGGTGAGGCTCTCCGGCCATGCGTGGGCCGTGACCAAGTGGCGGGAGGCCTCCCAATCAGCGGGCGCGGCCGCCCGCAGGTTTTTCAGATGATTGCGGAGGTCCCGCGGCGAAACGGTCTCCCAGACAATGGGCGGATGCATGGTCCTCCAATGCGCACGGCGAACGGGTCACAGGCCGACCAGGGTGTCACCCATCGCAGAATAGGAAGGGGACCCCGGTGTCGTCAAGGCAGGGCACGAGCGCCCTTGTGCATGGTAAGGTAAGGGCCGAACGGTTGCGGGTTTCACCCGGGGATGGTGACGACGATGATGGCGATGCTCTGGGCGATCCTGCTGATGACGGCCATGGCGGGATGTTCGACGACGGCCGAGCGGCCGTCGCCTCCTCCGCCCTCGCCCGCCGCCGCACCCGCGGCGTGGGGCGCCGGGACCGTGTTGGACACGCGGACGGGACAGCCGATTCCCCTCGCCACGTTGTTGGAGACGCTTGGTGGCGCGGACGTGATTTACCTCGGCGAGGAGCATCACAATCAGCACCATATCGAGTCGGCGCTGACGGTGGTGAGATTCTTGACCGATCGGGGCCGCCGACCCGTGCTCGGTCTCGAGATGTTTTCCTGGGATGGACAGGCCGCGTTGGACCGGCAAGTGTCGGCGGATCCGATGCCGACGCCCGAGTTCTTGGAGGTGGTCAAATGGGCGCCGAACTGGGGCGGTCCTTATGAGCACTATGCCCCGCTGGTGGCGGCAGCCAAGGCGCAGGGGCTTCGTCTCCGCGCGCTCAATGCGCCGAGGCCCCTGGTGAGAAAGGTTGCCAAGGAAGGGTTGGCCCGCGCCGTGGAATTGCCGGAGGTGTCGGCCTGGGGCATGCGTCCGGACGAACTGGTGGATGATCCCGCGTATCGCACGACGATTCTCGATCAACTGAAGGCCTGTCACGGCGGCGGGGGAGAGGAGCGACATTTCGTGATGATGTACGAAGCCTCGCTCTTTCGCGACGAAGCGATGGCGCGGACGTTGGCCCAGGAGGTGAGGACGACTCGCGCTCAGGGGGACCCGGCGGCAGGGCCGGTCGTGAGCTATACCGGCGGGGGACACATTCAGTATCGTTTGCCCATCCCGAACCGTGTGGCTCGTCGAGTGGGAGACGCGACCCGGCAGGTGTCGGTCTATCTGGCCTCCGCGGAACAGGATCGGGCGGAGGAGGTCCAGGAATGGATCCAGCGCCGGATCGCCGACTATATTTGGTTGACGCCCGTTGGCGCGCACGGGCCTCCTGCACGTTGCCGGTGACTGCGGGACGCGCGCCAGAGTTTTTCGTGGGAGTCGCAGGTCTGTCCCCCGCACCCTTCAGGTGCCCCCTGTATCGCCCTGTCTGACGAGGACGAACCCTAACAAGCTGTTTTCTTGACAGGTTCTGGCCCCGGAGGTACAAGCGAGAGAGGAGGCCGGAGCCCCCAACCAGCGGCATCACACCTTTCCCGGAACCGAGTATGCGCAATACGATTCCCTGTTCAGCCGGACGTATTGGCTTGTTGGAACCCCCGATGATCCAATCCATCGTGGAACAGAAGGCGTTTCAGCGGGGCCACGAATATTTCAAAGAGGGCCGCGTGCGCCTGCTCGACGCGCATGAAACGGAGATTGCCGCGACGGTTCGAGGCAATTCCGGGGTCTACGAACAGACGATCCGACTCCGTGACAGCAATTTGGTCACGGCCTGTTCCTGCAGCTTGATCGAACAGCCGATGTGCCGCCACTGCGTGGCGGTGTTGTTGGAATATCATCGGTGGTCTTCCCAGCGGGGACGGCGGGAGCCGGCTGCCCCATCCCACGATGGTCGGTCCGAGCGAGCCGCATCCGGTCACAACGGCAATGGACAGGAGTCTCGGCCTCAGGCCGCTCCGGCCGCCCGTAGCACCACACCGGCGGCCATTGACCAGGATGTTCGCCTGAGCGACGTCATTGCATTTGTCGAGTGGGCTCAGCCGGCGATGCGGTCCTTGGCTCAGAGCCAGGCTCTACCCGATGCGCCCCAGTTTGCCTCCGGCATGGTGGCGGGATGGGTCCAGACCATTTCCGGCTTGAATCGCCAGCATCGTGAACAGGAGGAGTTGGCTCAGGCGCTGCACGCCGACTTGGCCCAACGCGATGTTCAACTTGAGCAGTTGCGCCAGCAGTTGCAAACGGCGGAGCGCGAATTGGCGGCCTCCCGTCAGACGGCCCAGCGCCTCCAACAAGAGGTGGGTGGCTACCAGGGCGTGCTTGGAAAGTTGGGGGAGTTGACGAAGGGGATTGGGCGGTTCGATACGGAAGTCCGGAGCGTCGCTGGCGATCTCAGCAAGAGCCACGCACAACTCGAACAATTGGCCCAATCTTTTCGAGAGGTTTCGCAGTCTCTCCAGAATCTGGCCCGAACCCGGCCTTCGTAAGTTCAGGGGAGTCTTCCTGCCCTCCCTTCCAGTCTTGTTCCCCTTGCCTCTTGCATGAGGGGGGACCCATTCTGTACAATCCGCCCCCTGGATCTTGTGGATCCCACGCTATCATTTAGAGGAGGGTCGGGTATGCAGCAGCGGATGCTTGGGATATTGACGGTGTTGTCGTTGAATGCTTCTGTGGCGTTGGCCAACGTCTCGGAGGGTCCGCCGGACTACAGTGGCATCACCGGGTTGTACTACGTCATTATTGGACTGATTCTCGCCTACGGCGTGTGGGATACGTTCTTCACGAAGTCGTCGTAAGCACACCTACGTTCATGATCGGCAGATGCCCGCAGGCCGGGAGTCTCTCCCTGCGCCTCGCGGGCATTTATTTTTTTGCCTGTGGGATCTGATGCGGCGCGCCTGACTTCATCAAGACCGGGACGAGGGTCCGATAGACCGTTTCGGTGACGATCCGGTAGCCTTCCTCGGTGGGATGGATCCCATCCGCTTGGTTCAACGATGGGTGCGCCGCCACGCCATCCAGCAAAAACGGAACCAGGGGCAGGGCATATTTTTTCGCGAGTGCCGGGTAGATAGCCTCGAACCCCTGCGTGTAGTCCTTCCCGTAGTTGGGCGGAAGTTTCATGCCCGCGAGCACGACCACCGTGTCGGCCTCGCGGAGGCGTTGGACGATCGATTCGAGGTTGCGCTGGGTTTCCGCCACGCTGATGCCCCGGAGGCCGTCATTGGCGCCGAGGGCGACAATGACGACGGACGGCTGGCTGCGGAGAATCCAGTCCAGCCGCCGAAGCCCTCCTGCGGTGGTGTCCCCGCTGACCCCCGCATTCACGACCCGATAGCGATATCCCTCCTGGCCCAGGCGCTGTTCCAAGAGCGCTGGGTAGGCTCGCTGAACAGGGACGCCAAGACCGGCCGTGAGACTATCCCCAAAGGCGACAATGGTTCGAAGGGGTTCCGTTCCAGCGCGGGGCGGGGTTTCAGCGGGGCTGCCTGTGGACCAAAGGACGGTCGCGATCGCAACAACGCCCGCGAGACGGGCGAGAAACATCACGCAGGCACGCATGGCTCAGTATAATATGAGAACGGCAAGGGAAACATCGTGAGGAGACCGTGCTCATGATCCGCATTCGCGATTTGGTCATGGAATTGGCCGGCGGCGGGCACCGACTGACCGTGCTGGATCATCTGTCGCTGGAAATCCCCGACAAGCAGACGGTGGCGATCGTCGGTCCTTCCGGGAGCGGCAAGTCAACGCTCCTGGGGCTCGTGGCGGGCTTGGACCGTCCGACCGCGGGCGTGATTGAGGTCAACGGGGTGGATCTGTCCACGCTGTCGGAGAGTGCCCTAGCAGAATTTCGCCGTGAGACCATCGGGTATGTGTTCCAGTCCTTCCATCTGATCCCCACGTTGACGGCGCTCGAGAATGTCGCCGTCCCCCTGGAACTGCAGGGCAGCGGCGATCCGCACCGTCGTGCCGCCGAACTGCTGGATGCGGTCGGGCTTGGGGACCGACGCCATCACTATCCTGTGCAACTCTCCGGCGGGGAGCAACAACGGGTCGCCGTCGCCCGCGCGTTCGTGTGCCGGCCGCCGATTCTCCTGGCGGATGAACCGACGGGCAATCTGGATTCGGCGACGGGGCGTCAGGTGATGGACTTGCTGCACGGGCTCCATCGCGATGCCGGCACGACGCTGGTGCTGGTGACGCATGAGTTGGCGCTCGCCCAGGAAATGGAACGGATCGTCACGCTGAGAGACGGACGGCTGGCCTCCGATCAGCGGATTGTCCCGGCCGGCCCGTTCGTGAGTGACCCATGACGTCGTTCCCCTGGCGCATGGCCTGGCGTGAAACCCGCGCGGGGTGGCGCCACTTCGTCTATTTCTTTGTCAGTATCGCGGTCGGGGTCGGGGCGCTGGTCACGGTCTCCGTGTTCGCGGCCAACGTGGAACGGACCGTGGCGCGCGAAGCCCGCAGCCTGCTCGGCGGGGACATCGAACTACGGCTGTCGCGTCCTGTCAGCGCGGAGGGAGCGGCGGTTTTGGCTGACATGGCCGGGCGGGGCCATGCGGTCACGCATGTCAGCGAATTGATCGCCATGGCCGCGCCGGCACCTGGGGCGGTGTCCGCATCGGCGCCGGCCCAGACGCAAATCGTCGAACTCAAGGCAGTCGAGGCGTCGTATCCTCTGTATGGGACGGTGGGCGTTGATCCGGCCGCTTCGCTCACAGCTCTCTTGGAGCCTTCGGATCGATGCCGTCCAGTCCCCTGCCCGGGCGTGGTCGTACAGGAAGGGCTGCTCATCCGCCTGGGTTTGAAGGTGGGGGACCGGCTGAAGATCGGGCAGGCCCTGTTCGACATCCGCGGGGTGGTCGCCAAGGAGCCGGACCGAATGGCCAATGCCTTCAGTCTTGGGCCTCGCGTGCTCATGTCCCAGGAAGGGCTTCGTGCCGCTGAACTCGTCAAGGCCGGCAGCCGCGTACGCGAGCGCTATCTGCTCAGATTGGTTCCGGGCACGGACCCATCTCCCCTGACTCATGAATTACGCGGGCGGTTGGCGAAGGAGTGTGGCGACCTATCGCGATGCTCAGCCCCAACTCAAGCGCTTTCTGGAACAACTGACTCGGTATCTGGGATTGGTCGGTCTGACCGCGCTGTTTGTGGGGGGGATTGGTGTGGCGACCACCGTCGCCGCCTTCATTCGCACGAAATTGCATAGTATCGCCATTCTGAAGACAGTTGGGGCGTCTACCTCCCTGGTGGTGCAAATTTATGTGCTCCAAACCACGTTGCTGGCGCTGGGCGGCAGTGCGGCGGGCGCCGCCGCAGGCCTGGTGCTCCAAGGGGCGCTCCCCGGGTTGCTGCAGACGACCTTCGCCACGGATTTGCTGGACCAGGTCGATTTTGCCACCACCCTCACGAGTGCCGAGTGGATCGTTGTGGCGAAGGGCATGGCGTTGGGTTTGCTGACCGCCCTCCTGTTTGCCTCATGGCCCGTCTTGGCCATCCGCGAGATTCGGCCGTCGGCGATCTTTCGTCGGCTGGGAGGGGAAGCGGGCCAGGCGACCGGTTCGTCGTTGCCGTTGGCTTTGCCGTCCTCCGGTTCGCCCCGTCGCTCCTTCGATCTCCTGCGGGTGGTGGTGACGGGTGGGATTGGGGCGGGCTTGTCGCTGCTCGCCATGTGGCAGGCGCGCTCTTGGCGAGTCGGCCTCCTCTACATGGCTGGATTGGCCGTCGCGGTGCTGTGTTTGGCCGCGGGCGCGCGCCTGCTCATTCGTGCGGTCCGCGTGTTGCCGGCACCCCAGTCGCTTGTGCTGCGCTACGCGCTCGGTAACATTTATCGTCCCGGCAGCCAGGCGGCCGGCATCATGGTCGCGGTCGGGCTTGCCCTGATGGTCATCGTGGCGGTGTCGGTGGCTGAACGGGCGCTGGTCGACCAGGTCACCACCAAGCGGCCGGATGATGCCCCCACGCTGTTTTTTATCGACATCCAGCCGGACCAACGGGACGGGGTGTTGCGACTGATTCATGAGCAGACCGGCGCGCTGGATGTGGAGGCGCTGCCCCTGCTGCGCGCGCGGTTGAGCGCCGTCAACGGGGAGCCGATCCAGGCGGAGGAAGAACCGGAGGGCGGTGCCGAACGGGCCGACGAGCGCCGGCGGCTCTGGTACCAAACCCGCGAGTATGTGCTCACGACCGTGGCCACCTTGCCGAAGGACAATGAGATCGTTCACGGGACCTGGTGGGCTCCCGGCGAACAGGTTCCGTCGCCCCAAGTCTCGGTGGAAGAGGAGGCGGCGCGCTACCTCGGTCTGGCGGTGGGGTCGTCCTTGGCCGTCGACATTCAAGGCACCGTGGTCACCGCCCAGGTGCGGAGTATCCGGAAGGTGGAATGGGGCAATCTGTCGACCAATTTCTACATGATTTTTTCACCCGGCAGTCTGGACGGCGCCCCGTTTACCTACGTGGCCACCGTCCGGACGGTGCCGCACCAGGACCTTCCGCTTCTGCATGCGATGGTCTCTCAGTTTCCGAACGTCACAGGGATCCACATGGGCGACGTGTTGGACAGCTTCACGCGGATGCTGGATCGCCTGGCCCTGGCGATTCGGGCGGTTGCGCTGTTCAGCGTCGTCACGGGGGTGTTGGTCATGGCGACGGCGTTGGCGGCTACCCGCTACCGGCGCCTCTATGAGTCCGTCATTCTGAAGGCGCTGGGCGCGACGCGGGTGACGATCGCCAGGACGCTCGCGTGGGAGTACGCCGTACTGGGGGTGATGGCCGGGGTAATCGGGATCGCTCTGGCGAATGTGCTTTCCTGGGGAGTCTTGGAATATTTGCTGGAGATTTCGTGGGGATTTTACCCAGGACTGCTGGCAAGCAGCCTATTGGCGACGGTGACGCTGACGGTGCTGACGGGGTTTTTCAGCTCGTTCGGCATGCTCGGCCGGGCGCCCTTGTCGGTCTTACGACACGAATGATCGCGTCTGACGACGTGGCCCGGTCAGCCGCGCAGGATATGGTCCGGGGATTCTTTCAGATACCGATCCATCACCCGTCCGATTCGCCGCTCCTCGCATCGGGAAAGTTTGACAAACCGCAACCCAATGGCGTCCTCGGACTGCGAACGCACCACTGCTCCATCCACTGTAATCGGTACGGAATAGGGCGAGGGCAGAAATTCCAACGCGACCTGAGTGCCAAGAGGCAGTCGCGCACGGCTTTGTAGCCGGCACCCTCGAATGGTCAGGTTGAGAACCGTGCCTTCGTAAGGCGGGGTCTGTTCGGCGTCGGCGGTGGCTCGAAACCAGGCCGGATACGTGACGGGCAGGCGTTCATACCCACGTCGTGCCGGCGGGAGGCGCTTGGCGAGGAAGACCGAGAATCGATGCCCGCACAATTGGCAGCGAAGCGGATACACGGTAAACAATCCGAGGGTGCGGTCGAGCAGCGAACGAGCCGGAGAGAGCCGAATCTTGCACGAGTGACACTGGGGGCATTCATACTGGGCCATTGTGGCACCTTGTGTCATACGACTCTGAGCACCGGGGTTTGGCGCGTTGACTGTGTACCGTACGGAGGTGCGCTACGAATTGGCAATGGGCCCCCTCGAAAGAGGGGGAGCTCAGTTGAGCGTTAGGGAGGCCTGCGAAGAGGCGGCAGTGGTCGATCCGGACTGCGTGGAAGCGGCGAAGACGCGGTTTGGCCCCAGTTGCCCCTGTTCCGCAAGATAATTCACCACGGCGTCGGTCCGGGCCTTTCGCAGCTGGGCGAGTTCCTCGCCCCCTACCGGTTGCTTCGCCAAAATAGCTGCTTCCATTTCGGCAAAGGGGAGCGCGCTGGGCGCGCCGCCCGTCGAGGTCTGGGTGTCGTTCGGTGCCGGGGTGGTCGTCGCGTTTTCTGAGGCGCCCGGCTGGGAGGCCGCTGATTTCCCAAATGGGTTGAGCCGCTTGAGGAAAGCCCAGAAACCAGTCTCTGGCGTCGGAGGCGGAGGCAAGGCCTCCAGGGCGACCGTGGTTCCCGGCTGTGCGGTCCGTTCGACTGCGACCATGGAAGTGTAGAGGTCGCGCAGCATGCGCTCGTACTCCGCCTCGTCCAGCGCTATGTCTTCCGCCGCCCCGGCATTCGCGCCTTTTCCCGCGGTGGCCGCGCGCTTCTTCTGCTGCAGCAGGCGCCGTACCTTGTCTTTCGCCAGGGCCAATCGGTCGGCCTGCGGGTCCACCGAAGCGGAGACTTCCACAGTGAGGGCCGGCCGATCGTTCAGCGCGGCGGCCAACTTCGCGAGTTTGGCCACTTCCGGCTCGGTGAGCGTGGCGCTGCCGGCGAGGAAGTCGACGGTGTTCGGCGCATCCCCGCCGCCTCCGGCGACCGCGCCGAGGAGCGCAAAGGGCGAGGTGGCGACTTTCTCAAGAATGTTCAGCAGCGCTCGCAGAATGACGCGGCCCAGCGTGAATTCGGGATCGTCCAAGCTGCCGCCGACCGGCACATCCAGGTGAATCTGGCCTTTGCGATCCGTCAGGATCGCCAGGGCCAACTTCACGGGCAAGCTGGTGGCGTCGGGGCTGTCCGACTTAGGCCCGAGCGTCAATTGGTCGACCAGCACCGCGTTCTCCCCTGTCAGTTTGCGGTTCGCCACGCCGTATTTCAGATCCAGCGACAATTTCCCTTTTTGAATCGGATAGCCGACATACTTGCTGCTGTACCCCGTGAAGACCGGCACGTCATAGCCCTTGAGGCTGAGCAGCAGGTCAACCAGCGAATCCTTCCCCTTGGGTTCGAGTTGTCCGTTGATCCGGAGCGGCGCGCGGCTGTCGGCTTTGGCCGTGAGGTCCACCAGGGTCTTCGCGGGCTGCGGATAGGAGATGTTCTGGATGCGTCCGGTCAACTGGTTGATCCCGGTGGACAAGGCCGGCTCCAGGGTGCGGTCGACGAACGACACCCCGGCGTTGTCGATCACGATACTCCGAACGGTCAGCGCGAGCGGCTCGGACGGCGTCGTCTCCGTGGCAGGGGCGCCGGCAGCGGGGTCCGGCGCCGGCGCGGGTTTCGTCCGCTGCAGCGAGGCCAGGTTCACGCCGCCGTCCTTCGTGGTCGAGGCCTGCCCGAGGAAGTTCTTCAGATGAATTTGATCGACCGCGATGCGCGTGGGCAGCGTTTGGATGTCGGCGCCGCTGACGCGAAGCGCGTCGAACTTGGCCAGCAGTTCGGCGGTTCGGGAATCTTTGGCGGCAATCCGTACGAGCGCCGCGTCGCCGTGCAGTCGGAGCGGGGTCCCGTCGGTGCGCGGCGGTCCATAGACGAGGTGGGAGGATGAGTCGAAGTGGCCGCTAGTCAGGTCGACGTAGAGCGCATCCCCCACATACGGTTGAAATGCCGCGAGGCCGATGTTCTTGATGGTCGTATCCAGTTCAGCCGAGAGCGGCGTGTGCCGGATGGATCCGCTGACGGCAAATGAACCGTCACGGTTCCAGAGGAAGGACAGGTCTGCGGGCATGGCGGTGCTCTCGGGGTAATGCAGATCCCGGAGGCTGACATTCAATTGATCGATGGTGAAGCGTGCCGGTTGCATGGGGACTTGGTCCACGAAAGAAATCCCAAAATTGGAAATCTCGGCCTTTCCCAGGGCTACCTTCCAGGGATGGGCCGCGGGATCAGCGTCGGGAGTCGTCGGCGCGGGCGCGGGTGGTGCCGCTTGCGACGCGCCGTCGGCCGGCGGAAGGAGGCGCTCCACATTGAGCCGGCCATCCTTTTCGCGCACACCGGCGAACGTGCCGTCCCTCAGCAGGAGGGTTCCCACCGTGACCGTCCGTTGTTTGAGATCCAGTGCGAGATCGTTGAGGGCCAGGAGCGGCAGCGTCGCGACGGGAAGGCTGGCGGCCGGTTCCGCCACAGCCAGATTGGCCAAGGTCACCGCGCCCTGGTGCACCTGCAGATCGACGCGCCCTCCGGCGGTGTCGAGGCGGTAGTCGAATTTCAGCGAGACCGCGCCGTCGAGGAGGTGGCCGCGGAACCGTTCCGCATAGTAAGGCTCGAAGCTGGGCACGTGGACTCCGGACAGCTCGACCTTCCCTTCGGACCAAAACGGCGATACGGAGAAGCTTCCTGCCCACGACAGGACTGTGTCCGGGTCCATCCGTGCCAGGAATCGGTGGGGATGGCTCCAGTCAGGATCAGTCTTGAAGTTGGTCACCTCGAAGTTGATTGGCCCGATGACCGTCTTGTAGGGCCGGCTGGCGGACCGGTCTTCGAAGCGCGCCTGGCCTTCGTCGAGCCGCAAGGTTTCGATGCGGATCAATAACGGTTTGGACGGCTCGGCCGGCTCAGTGGTGGGGGGCGGTGCGCTTGTGGTTTCGTTGGAGGGGGGGGGCCCGATATTCGAAAAGTTGTTGGTGCCGTCGGGGTGCAGCGTGAAGCCGACCGACGGCCGGGTCAGGCTGATTTCCTTGAAATTCAAACTCCGTTGGAGGAGCGAGGAGGCTTGCAGATTGACCAGCAAACGTTGAAAGCCCAAGAACGCTTCACCGGTCGGCTCTGTCGCGCGGAAGCCGGTGATGTCCAGGGTGAGAGTGAAGGGGTTGAACGCAATGGCCTCGACCGTCACGGCGCGGTGGAGGATGGGCGGAAGTTTGGCTTCCAGTTGCGACTTCAACACGGCGGGCAGGACGTAGCAGCCTCCCACCGTGTAAATCAGCAGAAGGCCCGCAAGGATGAGTCCCCATTTCGTTCTGCGTCCCGACATGGTGGCCTGGTAAAGATGTCCGAATGAATGCCGGCATCATAAACCAGGATTGGAAAGCGCGGCAATCACTACGAACGGGCCGTTAGAAGCCTGGGGCCGAGCTCCCGGCCGACTGCAGGTAGGTGCGAAAGGCAGCCTGGTGCTGTTCACGAAACACCACGGCGATCCGCAGATGCTCAAGGGCTTGGGCCAAGGCTTTTCCCCCGAGGTCGACTCGATGCTGTTCGACGAACCGGTGAATGTCCTGTTCCCGCGGCCGGGTCGCCCGCGTCGCCAGGTGCCCGAAGAGGCGTCGGAGGCCGTTTGACGGCCAACGCTGTGCCATGGCCGGCCAATGTTCGACCAGGAACTGCCAGGCTTGGTCATGGCCATGTCGCGTCGACAGCAGGGCGCCAAGGATCGACGCGGCGTCTTGGGTCCGAATCTCGCCGTTGAGGGTGCTGCGCAAGGTGCGGGCGACGAGTGCCGGGGACCGGAAACCGGCCAACCCAAACAAGTAGCGCCGCTCCTCCTGTGGGGTTGCGGCTTGGCGAAAGCGCGTGACGAACGCCTCATACACCGATTCGTCTCCAGTCCAGGCGGCAATCGCTACCAGCGCAGGGACCAGATTGGGGTCGACCGCAGCGGCGTCTTGAAGGTAAGCCGCATACCGGCGCGCGGCTTCGGCCTGCGTCTCCGGGTGATTGCCCAGGATGGCCATGGCTTCGATGAGGTCGCCCCGGAGCTCACGGGTGAGGTCGCTTTCTCCTTCACGCGGGCTCCAGCCAAGGTCGGACAGAATCGGTTCCAGCCTCGTGCGCACCCACGCTTCGAATCGCGGTCGGTCGTCGAGGTCGAGGATCGATTCCAGCCGTTCGAACGAGGTGAGCAGCACCGACCACGTTTGCGGGCTTCGGTCGCGGGCGGCATATTCGCTCAGATCCACGTACTCCCTGAGTGGGGCCAGCCCGGCCATGCAGGTCGCCCAGCTATCGCTCACCAAATTGAAGCGGTCGATTGCGGCAAGCCCGTCCGGGAACGCGGCCAGCAGGCGCTGCCGCAGCTCCGGTGCGTAGTGCACACGGAAATAGCCGTGGCCGCCTGGATTGAGGAGCACCGTGTCGGCGCCCTGTGGAAGCGGGTAGCGCACGACATTGGCATTCACCAGCAGGCGGTGCGTCGTCGTTCCCTGGGCACCCGTGATCGCAAGCTCCAGCGGGACGTGCCATCGGGTGGTGGTTTTGCGCGGGGCGTCCGCCCGCGTGAGCGGCGCTTTCAAATACGTGAAGCGTTGTTGGCGTATCCGCAGGTGGCCGTCGGTGGTGGTGGAGACAGTCAACAGGGGGTACCCCGGCGAGAAGACCCACTCGTGCATGATGTCGCCGACCGATTGACCAGAGGCATCGGCTAACGCCGCCCAGAGATCGTGGGTTTCGGCATTGGCGTAGGCATGCTTGCGCAGGTAGCGCCGGATGCCCTCGCGAAAGACCGGTGTCCCGAGAAACTGTTCCAGCATCCGGAGGACCGCCGCGCCCTTTTGATAGGTGAGCACGTCGAACATCGCCCCGAGGTCTTTGACGGCCCGAACCGGAAACTCGATGGCCCGGGAGGCGAAGAGCCCGTCGGTGGAGAGAGCGCCTGCCCGGGATAGCGCGAACTGATCCCACCGCCGCCACTCAGGTTTCCAGGCGTCCACAGCGACGACTTCGAGAAAGGTTGCGAAGGCTTCATTCAGCCAGAGGCCGTTCCACCAGGCCATCGTGACCAGGTCGCCGAACCACATGTGCGCATTCTCGTGCGAGACGACGTCTGCCAGCCCCTGGAGGTCGCCGTGGGTGGCGGTGGCCGGATCCACCAGAAGGGCGCTTTCCCGGAAGGTCACCGCGCCAAGGTTCTCCATCGCGCCGTAAGAAAAGTCGGGGATGGCGATCAAGTCGAGTTTGTCCCCTGGGTAGGGGATGCCGTAGTAGTCCTCGAAGAAGCGGAGGGAAAACGCGGCCCATTCCTGGCCGTATCGGGCCAGATGGGATTTCCCGGGCACTGTCCATACACGGACCGGGGTTGCGCCGGCATAGGAGGGTTCGGTCGCCTCGAGGTGACCGACCACAAAGGCCAGCAGGTACGTGGACATCACGATGGTCTCCGCGAACTGCAGGACCCGTTTTCCTCCCTCCTGGGTGTCCGCCAAGACGCGGGTGTTCGACACGGCCGTCATGCTCGGATCGAGATGGAGGGTGAGCGCGAACACGGCCTTGAAGTCGGGTTCGTCCCAACAAGGAAACGCGCGACGAGCATCGGCCGCTTCGAATTGCGTGACTGCGAGCCGCTGCGTGGCGCCCTGCGTATCGGTGTAGGTGCTGAGATAGAAGCCGCGGAGCTGTTCGTTGAGTTGGCCTCGAAACGAAAGGCGGACGGTCCATTCCCCGCCCGGGAGCGCTTGCGGGAGTGAGAGGCTGCAACGTTCCAGGGTGGGATCTAGCAGGATCTTGGGATGATGCGTCGCCCCGTTGGGCCGTGTGACGGCCGCGTGGGTGATGTCGAGTTCGGCTGCGTGAAGCCACAAGGTGCGTGTGGGCCGGCGGAGTTGAACGGTGATGACGACCGTGCCTTCGAATGTGCCCTGCTCGAGATCGGGCACGAGGGTGAGGTCGTACCGAGCGGGTCGGCAGGTGCGCGGCAGTCGCTCGGAGCCGCGAGTCTTAGGGGCGGATGGCGTCATGTTCGTGGGTGCGTGGGCCGAGGCCGACGTGATTCCTGCCGATCGGCCGAACGGAACTCCGGCCGCTACGACTCCCAACGTGCGTGCCAGCCTGAGCGCCTGTCCGCCCAGTGCGCGGAGTGTGTCTCGGCGAGTGCGTAGGGGCGGCAGGCCCTCGGGTGAATCGGCGCGGCACAAACCGTCATGGGCCCTGAAGGCATTGGTCATGAAGCGGAGGGTGCGGGGTGTACGACCACACCGTCGGCCGTCCCGACGATCAGCAGGCTGGTGCGTCCGACGAACAGGCCGGTTTCGACCACCCCGGGAATCTGATTGAGCCGAATTTCCAAATCGGCCGGGTCCCAAATGGCGCCCAGATGGAGATCGATGATGTAGTGGCCGGCTTCCGTTCGAAAGACCTGACCATTGCGTTCGCGCAAAACCGCCTTCCCGTCGATCGCTTCCAGTTGGCGAGCCGTGCTGCCCCATCCGAACGGGATGACTTCAATCGGCAACGGGAAGGAGTTGCCCAAATGGGGCACTTGCTTGGTGTGGTCCACCACGACGATAAATTGCCGTGCCGAGGCCGCGACGATTTTTTCCTTCAACAGGGCCCCGCCGCCGCCTTTCACCAGATTGAGCTGGGGATCGACTTGGTCGGCGCCATCGATGGCCACGTCGATGATCCACGCATTGTCGGTGTCCAAGAGGGGGATGCCTGCTTGGCGAGCCAGGTCCGCCGTCTCGTGTGAAGTGGGCACGCCGCGGATCTTGAGGCCCGCCCGCACCCGCTCGCCCAAACCGGTGATCACATGTTTGGCGGTCGAGCCGGTACCGAGCCCGACGACCATGCCGTCGCGCACGTACTCCACTGCCTTCAGGGCTGCCTGCCGTTTCAAGCGATCAAGATCGAGCCTGGTCATGGCGCAGTTCCCCGGGCCAGCTGTCCCGCGGTGGAAGCCGCGCCGAGCAGGGCGGTATGGGGGTTCATGATGATGCGCACGGGAATACTGTTCATGAGCCGTTTGTACCGGCCCTTGTTGACGAAGGCACGCATGAATGTTCCATCCTGGAGCTTCTTCAGCAGTTTGGGCGCAATGCCTCCGCCCACGTAGATGCCGTCGAGGGCCATGGCTTTCAGCGCGAGATTGCCGGCTTCGGCTCCGTAGATGCTCGCAAACAGGTCGAGCGTCTGCTTGGCGATGTCCGCCTGGCCGGCGAGGCCGGCCTCCGCGATGATGGCGGCCGGGTCGCCGGTGCGAATCTTTTCTGCCAGCCATGTCGGCTCGTTCTTTTTGGTATCGCGCATGAATTCATAGATGGCGTGAAGGCCGGGACCCGACACGATGCGTTCGTAGCTGACGTGCAAATACTGTGTGCGCAAGTGCCGGAGCAGGTCGATTTCCAAGTCGCTATTGGGCGCGAAATCGCAGTGCCCCCCCTCGGACGCGAAGGGCTGGTAGCGCGTGCCGGTCCAGGCCAGGATGGCCTCGCCCAATCCAGTACCTGCGGCGATGAGGCCCAGGCAGCGCCGCGATTTCGGGGGCGTGCCCGTATTCAAGACCGTGATTTCGTCCGGACGAAGCAGCAAAAGGCCGTAGGCGGTCGCCTCGAGATCGTTTAGGAGGCGGACGTGGGGGATGTTGAAGCGGGTGGCCAGGTCGGCCCCGGAAATGACCCAGGGCAGGTTCGTGGTCTGGCAACGGTTGTCGATCACGGGGCCGGCGACGCCGAAGCAGGCCGCCTCCAGATCCGGCTGGGCGGCCGTGGTGTCCTGTGGAGAGGACTCCGGCCCGCCGGTCTCCCCCGTTTCCTCTGAGGGGGATGGGGGCGGCGGCGTCAGAAATTCCGCGATGACCTCTTCGAGGCTCTGAAAATCGGCGCTGTAAAAGGTATCCGTGCGGACGGGTTCGGCCCGTTGATCGCGCCACTCATACAGGGCGAGCGTGGTCTTGGTCCCCCCGATGTCTCCGGCTAGAATCATAGCTGTGTCTCTTCCTCGTGTCCCGATCGGCCCGGCCGGTCGGACGTCAGGTGCGCCGCGGCGGCGTCGTCAAGATACCACAACAATTGGCCGTTGGTGGGACGAATTCTGGCGGCGGGCAGCGGCGGATCCCCGCCGGCCTGTTCCAGGATGCGTTTCACGATGGCGGCTTTCTTGGCTCCGGTCACGAGGAACAGCACGATGCGGGCGTGATTGAGCACGGGGTAGGTCATGGTCATGCGCTTGGCCGTCCCGACCGGTGAAACGGAGGGCACGATCAGGCGGGTCTGTTCAGCCAGTGCGGGGCTGTTTGGAAACAGTGACGCCGTGTGGCCGTCTTCCCCCAGCCCCAATAATATCGTGTCGAAGGTCGGGATCGTGGGCGGTTCGTTAAGAAGCGTCTTCCTCACCCGGCTCTCATAATCCCGTGAGGCTTCCTCGGGCTCCCACTCGCCATGCATTCTGAATATTTGTCCGTCCGGGATCCCAAGGGGTCCAAAGAGCGCCGACGCGGCTGCGGCGTAGTTACTCTCCGCATGGTCGGGAGGGACGGCGCGTTCATCGCCGAACCAAAACTGCATGCGGGGCCAGGGGATGTGTGAGGCCCAGGGGGTTGCCGCGAGGGTGCGGTAGAGTGTGCGCGGGGTCGATCCGCCGGAGAGCACTAGCCGGAACAGCGGTTGTGTTTGAAGGGTTGTCGTGATGGTCCGGGAGAGGAAGGCCGCCACCTCGGCTGCGGCCGCGGTTTCATTCGGCAGGATATGGACCTCCGGGAGCCGACTCATGCGCCATTATTTCGGGCGGCGCCGACCTGCCGGCCCGGCGCGACCTGCGCGCGTCCGTGGGGCCCGTCGCGCTCCGCGTGTCGGCGGAGACGCCGACGCCGACGCGCTCAGGAGCCGGAGGGTGTGCAGCGGATCGGTCCCCAAGCGGACGTGTACGACGGGCCGGCCATGCGCTTGCAAGGACTGGAGATCTCCTATCGCCTGCGCCTGGGCCAACATGCCGAATGTGTAAGGTTGGCCGGGGATTGGGAGGTCTGGCTTGGGTGTTTCCATCAGGAGCAGGAAGAGACCGGTTGGTGGCCCTCCCTTATGCACCTGGCCGGTGGAATGGAGATATCGAGGGCCGTATCCGGCGGTGGTTGCCACTCGTGTTTGAGTAGCGAGAATGCGGCGAAGCCGTCGAATGGCAAGGTCGCTCCCGCGGGACGGCGGCATATAGGCGAGGATACCGAGATAAGACCCAAGACCGTGGTGGCCGAGGAGTTGGCGCGCAGCCCGTCGTGGGTCGGTCGCCGTGACGGCGGGGAGTGCGCCGGTTGTCTTGATACCGGCCAGAATGCGTCCGGTGTTCTCCTTGCTCTCCTGCACGTTGGGCTGATCGAAGGGATGAATGTTCAGTAGGTGTCCGGCGATGGCTGTCGCAAATTCCCAGCGAAAAAATTCCGCCCCCAGGTCATAGCGGTCCGCCAACGAAAGTTCCACCAGGGGGTGTCCTGCCTTGATGAGGGTTCTCACCTGTTTGTCCAGGTCTGAATTGACGTCGCCCTTCAACCGCAGTGCCACGAAGACCCGGTCGTTGCCATAGGCGGCTGCAGCAAGAGCGGGTTCGTCCGCGATAGGGATCAAGCCTGTGCCTTCCTTGCCAGTGCTCTCGGCCAACAGCTGTTCAGCCCACAGCCCATAGGAGCTGAGACGCGGGGAGGTCAGAATCGTCACCTTGTTCCGACCCTGACGGGCGAGTGAACCGAGGATGACGCCGAGTGCGGCGCCGGGATTTTGGTCCAGCCGGGCTTCTTCGCGGCAGGCCCGCCCCATGGTCGCTGCCCGCTCCATAAGTCGCGCTGTGTCGATTCCGATCAAGGCAGCCGGCACCAAGCCAAAATAGGACAGGACGGAATAACGGCCGCCGATATCAGGCGGATTGAGCACCGTCCGGGCAAAGCCTTCTTGTTTGGCGAGGGTGACCAGGCTGGTGCCAGGATCGGTAATCGCGACGAATTGCCCGCCGCCCCGGTTTCCTTTGGCGTTATGCACCAGAGTCTTGAAATGGGCCAGGAGTGAGAGGACCTCGATCGTTCCGCCGGACTTGCTAGCCACGAGGAAGAGGGTGTTGGCCGGAGGGATGGCTCGCGTGACTGTGCGAATGGCGCCGGGGACAGTGGTATCGAGCACCCACAAGCGCGGGGCACCCTTTGCCGAGCCGAATGTCAGGCGCAGCACCTCCGGGCCGAGGCTACTGCCACCCATCCCGAGGAGGACGATATCCCGGTATCCCTCACGAGCGACGAGGCTCTGGATGTCCTCCAAGACAGACGGATTCAGGGTGGGTCCCTCAACCAGGGTGAGCCATCCGAGACGGTTGGCAATTTCGGCGGGATCTGATTTCCAGAGCGTATGGTCTCTGGCCCAGAGGCGGGGGACGATCTGGTCTAGGGATGCGCGCTCAAGAGCCGCCTGGACCACAGCGGTGTGAGTACCCAAATGAGCGACGACTGAAGCGGTACCGGCCATACGTGTCGGTGTCCGGATGCTCGATGAAGGACGAGCCGTCGACCATCTTAGGTAGTTGTCGGGGAAAAGGCAAACCGCTGCTCGCCCGTCGTCCAGCAGGAGCTGCCCTTAGTTCGCAGCGAATTCGGCGAGTTCCGGGAGGACGCGAGAAACGGGATTGTCGATCTCCAGCGCGCCGACAATGGTGACGGGCGTGCCGGTCTCGATTTGCTGATAGAGGGTCTCCAGCTGGGCGTTCTCCAGGACGAGGCTGCCGAGGACTTGGTTGAAGCCGCGGCGGTCGTCCCCATGGATCGCAATCACGGTCCCCGGGTCGGCCGACCGTCGGGACGTGTTGACCGGGCGTTCCAGGCGATAGGCGCGTCGGTCCTCCCCATTGGGGTAGTCGAGGACCAAGGCACGGTGGAAGGGCGTGCGATCCAGCCCTCGCTTCTGCGCGACGTGGTAGTAGCCTTCTGGGGTGGCTCCGTCCCCGTGCACATGCTTTTCGAGAATGCCGTCGGCTCCCAAACGAATCGGGAAGGTCATGAGCAATTTGCCGCTCCGATAGACCTTCAGCCGGCGTTCGGCCTTGTCCACGATCAGCGCTTGGGCGTGGGCGCGGCGCGACCATTCCACTGTGTGCTGGGCCATGTGTTGCCACATGGTGATGTTTTCTTCGTCCGCATAGCGCCCCAGCTCGCGTGTCAGTTTGACCGTTTGGGCTCCGATGGACTGGAGGGCGAGACGTGCTTGGTCTTGTGCGCGACCGAACCTCGTGTGGTCGTAAAACGTCTTGGCCTGATGGACGAGGAGCTCGGTTTCCACCAGCTGGTGTCCCACCACGGCGCGTCCACCCAGGTCATCCACCCGGCGCTTGAGTGTCTCCAAGCGTGCGACGGCCAGTTCCAATTGCTCGGCAGCGGCTTTGCGTTGTTCTTCACGGCGTTCCTTCGTAAGCGTGAGGGTCTTTCGTGCCTGTTCGGCGACCCGTTCCACTTCGCTGGCGACGCTGTTTGGCTCCCAAGGAAGCCGAATCAGGTCGTCGTCTTCCTCAAGTCGCGCTTTTAGGGAGACCCACTGTTGGAGAAAGTCGTTGTACTCGTCGGGCGCGAATTCCGCGACTCCGACTTCGTGGAGCTCCCGATCGAGAGCTTCCACATCCTGGACCAGTTCAGGCGGCGCGGTCTGGAGGCAGCCCGCCAAGGTGAGGGTCACGAGAAGACCGGCAAGGAGTACGGGTGGAGGGAGCAGATGTCCAAGCGAGACGGGGCGCCGCATGCGTGGGGTACCGGCTGTCACGAGCATGCCCTTAGTTTTGTGCCAGTCGTGTTCCGACATTTCCACCCAGTCGGGCCGCAATCGACTGCATGTGCCCAGAGAGCACCGTCGCCTGCGCGAGGATTGCGCGGGCTCGCGCTTCCGCCGCGGGGTAATCTTCCTTGACCAGCGCCTCTCGGGCGGTCGACATAGACTGCTCCAGGGCGTCGGTTTCGGCGGCCTGACGTCGAATCAACCCTAGTCGGCGTTGGGTCTTCAGTTGGGTGACCAGGGAGCGCGAATCGTTCACTGCCTCCTGCGCTTCTTCAATGGCGGCAATGGCCTCGGACCTCGCCGCTTCGTGCTGTTCCGTCGCGGCGGCGATCACCCGATGGGCCTGGCGAGTCACAGAATGGGCGAGCCGCTCGACGGCGGTATAGTCACGCAGCACGCTGAGCTGTGCGTCCTGCTCCGCGGATGAGGCTGTGAGGCTGGCGATCTGCGCATCCAAACGCTGGAGATCCTCCCCAGCATACAGTGCCGCTACCCCGCCCTTGGCCTCGGCGACGGCTTGCACGGCTGCCGCAATCTCGTCTGTTGGACGCTGGGCACAGGCCCCCATGGCCAACATCAGCACGCCAACCAAACAGAGGATAGGCCCGGGGGGATGAGGAGCGTTCGACGTCATAGTGACCCTTTTGCTACCGATGGCGATTCCGCTTTTTCTTCTTGGCTTTCTTGCCGGACTTCTTCTTTTTCCCCGATTTCTTGGGTGAGGGTTCTGGCGCCGTAGGGCTCACGGGACTCTCTTCGCTTCCGATAGCCGGTGGGCCGGAGGGAAAGCTCCCCGGGCCTGGGGCTGTCTCTTGAGCGACGGCTAGATTAGTGACCGCGAACAGCAATGCCAGAACCCACACTCCCACTCGTACCCCACTCCCATTCATACGATAGCCTCTTCCTTAGTATGAGCTGCGACAATGACACGATATTCGGTGGGCCCGAGACGGGTCCATCCTCGGACTGTGCAATTGGCGAGCCATGGGCGCGATTCGTATCTTATTGATACAGCGACGTTATTGACGAGGAAAATCGTGGAATCGGTCTGACCACGGGTGCTTCCTGTGGCACCTTGGCTCATGAAGTGGACAAAAACGCCTCAAAAATGAATCAATTCAAGCGGGTAGGGTCGTGGTGGCTCGGGACCGAGGCAGCTGGAATAGGGCGCCGATTTCATGAGTCCCATGCGTGTCCGGGTATGTCAGCTAGGGAGCGGGCGTAAGCAGCGAGAGGACCTGCTTCCCAATCGGTTACCCCGTTTCATTGACAGGTCGGGGTCCCGCACCTATAATCCGCGATTCGATCAATTTAGAGAAGGAGCCAGGGGATGTCGTTTACCTATCAGCAGCCATCAAACCTCAAGCGTAAGCGCGAGCACGGATTTCGGAAGCGGATGAGCACCAAGGGTGGACGCAAAGTATTGGCTCGTCGGCGGGCCAAGGGGCGTGCGCGGTTGAGCGTCTGATTTTCCGGGCAATCCCGCTTCGGCCGGCGCCCCCTCATTGTCCTCTTCATTCTTCTGATTGCCAGATTGGTCATCAGTCTTCGCGGTAGACTGCCCACCAATCCTAAGGGTGGTGGTCCCGGGAGGGGGTGGTTGTGCCCTGGAGCATCCGTGGGGTGTTCCGGCAGTATGGCCTGGCCTCTTTACGAAACTCACGAGCAGGTCTCCTGTCATGGCGCGGGCTGGACCAGAGGCGACGGTCTTCCTGAAACGCGGTCTCGATATCGAACGGGCCAAGCGCTGTGGGCGCCGCATCCCAACAGCGCAGTTCAATATGGTCATTGCCTCGGGTGGAGTTGTCCGTACGCAGTTCGCGGTCATCGTGGGCCGAAAGTTCGGGCCTGCGACCAGGCGCAATCGAGCCAAGCGCCGGCTTCGCGAATTGATTCGGTCCGTTGAAGCCCGTCTGGTTCCCCACTATCATGTGCTGATTTTTCCTAAGTCGCCTGTTGTGACGGGGACCTTTGCCTCCCTGAAGCAGGTTTGGGAGTCGTTATTGCTCCGGGAAGGGATACTCCGTGCTTAAAGCGTGTTGGCGAGCTCTCGTAGTGGTCCCACTTCGAGTCTATCGGTCCATTGTGTCTCCCTGGGTCGGGCCCTGTTGCCGTTTTTATCCCAGTTGTTCACGCTACGCCATGGAGGCGCTCCAGGCCCACGGCCTGCTGCGGGGCACGGTGTTGACGGCTTGGCGTTTGGTTCGATGTCACCCATTCAATCCTGGCGGGGAGGACCCTGTTCCTGGGGATTTTCTCTGGTCTCGGTCTGACCAGGCCGCGCATCTGACGGACTCATTGCGCGCACACGAGCTGAGGGTAGTAGGCAAGCACAATGGATAACCGGGTCATTGCCTTCTTGGTGCTGTCGCTGTTGGTGATTCTTGGCTACGACTACATGATGAAGGAATTGGGGGTCGTTCCGACCTCGCCTTCGGAAGAGGCCACGGTATTTCGGTCGGACGCCCCGGCCGCTCCCGTGGGATCGGGCTCCTCATCCTCCATCGAGTCCAAGCCGGCGGTGTCCGTCGCCCCGGCGACCGGCCCGACGGCGACGGCTGCCGCCGTGACCGAGCGCACCGTTTCGGTGGAGACGGCGCTGATACGGGTTGAGTTATCCAGCCGCGGTGGCGTCGTCAAAGGATGGGAACTGAAGCGGTACAGCACCCAAGTCGATAGCGGCGTGCCGGTTCAATTGGTGTACAAGGGCGGACAGTTCCCTGGTCCCCTGTCCCTTCGTCTGCCAGACGCTGCAGCCACCAGAGAACTGCTGGAAGGGGTGTACCAGGTTGAGCAGGATCTGACGACGCTTGATGCCAGCCATCCGCTTGGCCGCGTGGTTTTCCGATATCGAAATGCTGCCAGTGGATTGGCGGTGGAGAAGGTCCTCACCTTCCATCACGACAGCTATCTGGTTGATGTGGCTATGACGGTTCAGGGTATCCCGGGACCGGTCGATGTCTCGCTTGGGGCGAATTTCGGCGTGGTGGAATGGGGAGAGGGATTCATCGGATTAATCGGGCCGGCGTCGCTGGTCGATGACAAGGTGGACAAGGCCACCCCGGATGCCGAGAGCGAGCGCAGTGGGGCGGTCAAGTGGGCGGCGTTGCAGGACAAGTATTTCATGAGTGTCCTCATCCCGCGTCAAGGCACTTCGGTATTGGTGAAGAAAGAACTAGATAAGGTTGTTTCTTCCGCGGTGCGGACCGCGCTTCCGGCCGGCGGGGGATCGATCGACCTGCAGCTGTATGCCGGTCCCAAGGAATTCGACACCCTCCGGGCGATGAATCTGGGGCTGGAGGACACGATTGATTTCGGCTGGTTCATCTATGGGAGCTGGGGGATCGTGAAGATGGTGGCCAAGCCCATCTTCGCCGTCCTTCGGACCATCAACGAAGCGACCCACAGCTATGGCCTGTCGATCATCCTTCTCACCGTCGGGCTTAAGCTCCTTTTCGCCCCGCTTCAATACAAGAGCTACAAGTCCATGAAGGACATGCAGCTGATTCAGCCGAAAGTGCAGGCCATCCAGGAAAAATACAAGGATGATCGGGATCGCCTGAACAAGGAATTGATCAAGCTCTATCGAGATCACAAGGTGAATCCCGTCGGCGGCTGTTTGCCGATGTTGTTGCAGATGCCGGTCTTTGTGGCGCTGTTCAACGTGCTGTATATGACCATCGAACTTCGGCAAGCGCCGTTTTTCCTGTGGGTCAAAGATCTGTCGGTGCCCGACCCGTTCTATGTCCTGCCGATCATCATGGGGGCGACAATGGTCATTCAACAGAAGATCACGCCGACCACGATGGATCCGACCCAGGCCAAAGTCATGCTGATTCTGCCCGTGATGATGACGTTTCTCTTCTTGACCTTTCCGGCGGGACTGGTCTTGTACTGGTTGACGAACAACACGCTGACCATTACACAGCAGCTTGTGACCGATCGCTACCTGCTCAAGAAGCCTGTTCCCGCGTCGCCCTAGAGGCGCAACAGCGGGTTTCGTGTCTTCAGAAGTGAAAAGGGGGAAAGGTCCGATGGCTCATGGGGAGACCATCTGCGCGATCGCGACGCCCCCTGGTTCCGGCGGGATCGGTATCATTCGGGTCAGCGGCCCACTCGCCCTGGCTGTCGCAGGTCGTCTCGTGCGTCTTCGCTGCGGTCGGCCCCTGGTGGAGATCCCCTGCCGGCGACTCTTTCTTGCCGATGTCGGCAGCGAACTCCATCCTGAGGCCCACGAGTTCCCAGTTTCTTTGCGCAGTGCCCCCCCTTCTTCAACGCTGATTCTGGATACCTGCTTGGTTGTGGTGATGCGGGCGCCGCATTCCTATACAGGGGAGGACGTGGTGGAGTTGCACTGTCACGGTGGGCCGGCGCTCCTCCGTTCGGTGTGCGAGGGGTTGCTGGTGAACGGGGCCCGTGTGGCGGAGCCTGGTGAATTCACGCGACGCGCCTTCCTGAACGGCAGGATCGATTTGGCTCAGGCCGAGGGAGTCCTCGATACCATTGTGGCTCGAACCACGGAAAGCCTTCGTCACGCGCAGGAGTTGTCGCGGGGAGTCTTTTCCCAACATATTCGTGGGTTGCAGGATGTACTCGTCGGTATCCTTGCGGAGGTTGAGGCCGGGATTGATTTCGTGGAGGAGGATCTGACGGTTGCCTCCTTGGCCGAACTTCGGTCCTCTCTTGACGGAGTTTCGAGGGCCATTGGCAAGCTTCTTTCGAGTTGGGATCGCGGGCGGCTTCTGCGGGAGGGCGCGGCTGTAGTGCTGGTGGGCTGTCCGAATGTTGGCAAGTCGAGCCTGCTCAATGCGCTCGTGGAATACGATCGTGCGATTGTGACTCCTATTCCAGGGACCACCCGTGATGTGCTCGAGGAAGCAGTGAATTTGGAAGGGATTCCCATCCGGCTCATCGATACCGCTGGCTTGCGTGAGACGGACGACGTGGTTGAACGTGAAGGGGTTCGCCGGACCCGTGAGGCCATTTCGGAGGCGGACCTCGCCATTGTTGTGCTGGACGGATCGGCCGGACTTTCACCTTCCGACCTCGAAGTCGTGAAGGCGGTGCGTGGTCAGCGGCATCTCCTTGTCGTCAATAAGGCCGACTGCCCGATTTCCGTGACGGAAGCGGAACTGCGAGCTCTTTCAAGTCCCGATCGTGCCGGATCTCCGCTCTACGTCTCTGCGCGTGCCGGGACCGGGCTAGATGAGCTGCGCCGTCTCATTGTGAAGCAACTCCCCGGGGGAGCCGCTGACGGTGAAGGGCTCATGATTACGAGGATACGGCACTACGAGGCACTGGTTCGGGCGCGAGACGCGGTGGCCGGAGCGGTCGATACGGTTCGGAACGGCTTGTCTCCCGAGTTTCTGGCGGTTGATGTGCGGGCGGCTACCATCGCCCTGGCGGAGTTGACGGGGGGCTTTACCACCGACGACCTCTTGGATCAGATCTTCACTCAATTTTGCATCGGGAAATAAGTTCACTATGCCAGAGCGATATGACGTGATTGTCGTCGGCGGTGGCCATGCGGGCTGTGAAGCAGCATTGGCGGCCGCGCGGATGGGCGCCTCTGTCTTGTTGTTGACGATGGAGCCGGATCGCGTCGCCCAAATGTCCTGCAATCCGGCCATTGGAGGCATTGCCAAAGGGCACCTCGTGAAGGAAATCGATGCGCTCGGTGGCGAGATGGCCTGCAATACCGATGCGTCTGGTATCCAATTCCGCATGCTGAATACCAGCAAAGGGCCGGCCGTGCGAGCGCTCCGGGCGCAGTGTGACAAGGCTCGTTACTCGCAGGTGATGCGGGATCGCCTTGCCCAGGTTCCCGGATTGACCGTGGGGGCGGGGACCGTGGGTCGGCTTTTGACGGCCGGAGGGCGGGTCTGCGGGGTGGTCACGGATGCGGGTTCGCGCATCACCGCCAGTGCCGTGATTCTTACATCGGGAACATTCCTTAAGGGAATTATTCATATTGGTCTGAATCATTTTCCAGCTGGGCGCGCGGGGGAGTCTGCAGCCGAGCACCTCTCGGATTGCATGCGAGATCTCGGGTTCGAGTTGGGGCGTCTCAAGACCGGGACGCCGCCTCGGCTGGATCGTGCCACTCTCGACTTTTCTCGGATGATTATCCAGCCTGGTGATGATCCCCCCCCTCCGTTCTCCTATCGGACCGAACGGATTCTTCAGCGGCAGGTACCCTGTTTTCTGACCTATACGAGTGCGGCTACACACCGGATCATTCGGGACAACCTGGATCGTTCCCCGCTCTACAGCGGGGTGATTCAGTCGGTGGGCCCTCGGTACTGTCCCTCCATCGAGGATAAGGTGGTACGGTTTGCCGAACGGGAGCGCCATCAGATTTTTGTTGAACCAGAAGGGCTTGATACCGATTCCTATTACCCAAATGGGATCTCTACCAGTCTTCCCATCGATGTGCAGGCAGCGGTGCTCAAGACCATCCCTGGACTCGAGCGTGCCACGATGCTCAAGCCGGGGTATGCCATCGAATATGACTATTTCCCTCCTCGGCAGCTCCATCCGACGCTTGAGACCAAGCTTGTCGGTGGTCTGTTCCATGCTGGGCAAATCAACGGTACCTCGGGCTATGAAGAGGCAGCCGCACAAGGCCTCGTGGCCGGTATTAATGCCGTTCGTAACCTTCGAGGGGAGCCCCCCTGTATTCTGGATCGATCGGAGTCCTATATAGGGGTCCTTATCGATGATCTCATCACGAAGGATGCGACTGAGCCCTACCGGATGTTCACATCTCGAGCCGAATACCGCCTGATGCTTCGACATGACAATGCGGACTTACGTCTGATGGACTATGGTCGGCAGTTCGGACTGATTCCGGATGAGGTTTATAGCCGGTTCGAGCGAAAGCGGCATCAGGTCCAGGCTGGCGTCAGGCGTCTCAAGAGCGAACGTATTCCGTGGACGGCTGAGGTCAGGAAGCGGCTGGAGGAAATGGGGATTGAAGGGGTCTTGCCGACTCACACGCTGGCTCAGCTGATCAAGAGGCCCGAGCTCTCCTATCAGGCGATCTTGGACCTCCTTGGGGAAGGGTCTGAGTGTAGTGAAGTTGCGGATGCCATTGAAATGGAAGTGAAATACGAAGGTTATGTGGAACGGCAACTACGGCAAGTCGAGCGATTCAAGAAGTTGGAACGACGAACGATCCCGATAGATTTTTCCTACGAATCCATAAGGGGAATGTCGCGAGAAGTGATTGAAAAATTGAGCAAAGTGAGGCCTTCGTCTGTTGGCCAGGCTTCTCGGATTTCTGGAGTGACTCCCGCCGCCATCTCATTGCTGTTAGTCGCACTAGAAAAGGGACGGACTGAAGCTCGGCAGATATCCTAGGCGTAAGGTTTCTCCCCCTTTCCGCCAAAGATAGCTCTTCAATGGGTACCCCTCCTAATATTTTTGCTTCTCATCGGATTATGCCTTGACCAGATCATTCTCGTTCGCGTAGATGTTCCACGTGGAACACTATGGCGAGATAGTCGTCAAAGAACTTAAGACCTATGCGAGCGCGGCAGGCATAAATCTGCCCGCTGATGATCTAGAGAATTTTCGTCTCTACGCGGATGAACTTCATGAGTGGAATAAGAAGATCAATCTTACTGCTATTGCTGATCCAGTTGAGGTAGCCATCAAGCATTTTCTCGATTCGCTGTATGGAATGCATATCATCCAAATGGAGGAACGGGACGTTAGGCTTCTTGATGTTGGAACAGGGCCTGGTTTTCCTGGGCTTCCCCTAAAGATCGTAAAGGCTGACATGGGGCTCTGCCTCCTTGAGAAGAACACCAAGAAGACAGCTTTTCTTGCGAATCTTGTCGGGAAGCTGAAACTGACCGGAGTGTCCATTCTGAACCAAAGTATTGAGTGGTTGTCTGAGAACAGTGATCGTGTGGGAAGGTTTTCGCATGTCGTTGTACGCGCTGTGCGTGTCGGGAAGGAGTTGGATGGGCTGGCAGATCTCCTTCGTAACCAGGGGAAAATTATAATATTTTCTACTCCTGGCCAGGGATCGCTTGACTGTCCAAGAGAATTAGAGTGCTGTGAGCGGATCCAATATTCCCTTCCGTTGGGGATGGGGAATCGATCGCTCTTGGTCTTTGCCACTCGATAGATAGCGTCTGCCAATTGCTATGTTCCACGTGGAACATTGACCGCTGGGAGGCTCATGACAAGAATTTTCGCCGTCGCTAATCAAAAGGGGGGCGTTGGGAAGACCACGACCTCCATCAACATAGCGGCATCTTTGGCGATAAGCGGCAAGTCGACACTCTTGGTCGATATCGATCCGCAAGCCAATGCAACCAGTGGGCTTGGTGTTCAGCAAGAAGACATGCAAGGGTCTGTCTACGAATGCCTGATCCATGGCCGTTCGGCCGCATCAACAATTGTTGCAACGGGTCTTGAGCATCTCTCGGTGCTTCCTGCTACTCCCGATCTGGCTGGCGCAGAAATCGAATTGATTCAGATTGATTCACGAGAACTTGCGCTCAAACGCGCGCTAGATCCGATTATTTCTCGGTATCATTATGTCTTGCTAGACTGTCCACCTGCTTTCGGCCTTCTGACTATCAACGCGTTGGCTGCTGCCTCCTCCGTGCTGATTCCTATGCAGTGTGAATATTACGCCATGGAGGGGCTCGGGAGATTGATGGCGAGCATTGATCGAGTGCGAAGGTCATTGAATCCTGAGCTCGATTTGGAAGGGATTGTCCTGACGATGTTCGACAGCCGCAACACCTTGGCGCGTCAGGTGGCAGATGAAGTTCGAGCCCATTTCGGGGACAAGGTATTCAAGGTGGTGATCCCCCGAAACGTTACCCTAGCGGAAGCGCCTAGTTACGGTCGACCCGCGGTGTTGTACAATGCGAGCTCGTCAGGCGCACAAGCCTATCTTGAAGTGACAAAGGAGTTGATGCGACATGGAAAAGAAAGCGCTGGGTAGAGGGCTCGACGCTTTGTTGCCTGGCTCCTCGACGGTGAAAGCGCCCGTTGAGCGTGGATCGGACGTGATGGAGTTGGAGCTCGATCACATTATTCCCAATCGCTTTCAACCGCGCCACGATTTCCCGGAGGAAGCGTTGCAGGAGCTCTCGGAGTCGATTCGCCTCAATGGGTTACTCCAGCCGATCGTCGTGCGGCGCAAGGGAGATGGCCTGTACGAGTTGATCGCGGGGGAGCGCCGGTGGCGCGCGTCCCAGCGTGCCGGCCTGCAAACGATCGCAGCATACGTACGTAATTGTACCGATGATGAGGCGATAGTTCTCGCGCTGGTGGAAAACATCCAGCGCAACGATCTCAATCCGGTTGAGACGGCGCGCGCCTACCAACGCATGATGGCCGAGTTCGGGATGACGCAGGATGTTATCGCGCAGCGAGTGGGACGCGAGCGATCGTCCGTGGCCAATCAACTGCGGCTCCTCAATCTCCCGGAGGACGTGCAGCGGATGGTTGCGACCGGTGCCCTATCTACGGGGCACGCAAAGGTGATTCTGGGTGTTGCGGGGGCAGAGGCTCAACAGCGGTTGGCGAACGACATCGTATCCCGGCAGCTCTCCGTGCGCGAGGTGGAACGGCGGCTTCTGGCAGAGCGTCCGCACCGCCGGGTGAAGCGGGCCAAAGCTCAGGTAGCCGGGTATCAGGAGGTGGAGGAGCGCTTGCAGCGGCGCCTGGGTACGAAGGTGACGATCGAAAAAGTGGGCGAAGGGGGCAAAATCGTCGTGCACTACTTCTCCCTGCAGGAACAGGAGCGACTGTTGGATCTCCTGTTGAATTGAGACACGGCTATTGGTAGGTGCGGAGACGGGCAAGTGGGTGCGGTGATTCGCGGTCGGTCTTCGGTTTTTTCTGGTCATCACGAAGGGCTTTGTTATACTTCAACGGAGGTACGAGATGTGGAATAAGGACAAGGTGGAAACGAAGCGTCCGGGCAATCAACTTGAGGAGGCCGTCGGCACCAACGGTGGGCCGATCGCGGTCGACGTGAATACCGACCTCGATGGCATCAACGCCTTCGTGGGCAAGGGTGTCTCATTCAAAGGGGTTATCTCCTATCACGGAACGGTCAGAATCGACGGAACTCTGGATGGGGAGATCCATACGGAAGGCACGTTGTTGGTGGGTGAAGAAGCGGTTCTGAACGCCAAGGTCACGGCCGGGACGATCGTCTGCAAAGGGCAGATTACAGGCGATATCGTTGCCAGAGAAAAAATTACCCTTCGGGCGCCGGCGGTCATTAATGCAGGCGTGGAAACTCCCATGATGTCGATGGAAGATGGGGTGATCTTCAATGGGACGATCGAGATGGCGGCCAAGTCCAGGCCGAATTCGGCGAAAGCGGCCGCACTCAATGTGGCGTCGGAGGCGCTGCTCGGAGAGGGCAAGTAGAGAAGGGGTGCCAGGCACCGTCGTATGAACCGTTTGACAGGAGGCAGTCTTCATGTGGTCACTCGCTGAGAAAAAACCCGCTGGTGTGTCCGCTGCCGAGGACGAAAATTTCACGTTCCTTGGGAAAGGCGCCAATTTCAAAGGAGTCGTCCATTTTGAAGGGACTGTGCGGATTGACGGTCGCCTTGAAGGAGAAGTTCATACGACGGGCACTCTGGTTGTTGGAGATAGTGCCGTGATCAAGGGGATTGTCACTGCCGGCACGCTGATGACCAGCGGGAAGATCAAAGGCACCGTAACGGTCACCGAAAAGATTCAACTCCTCAAAAACGGCATGCTGGTGGGGGACATCAGGACTCCCAGCCTGTCGGTCGAAGAGGGGGCGCATTTCCACGGCAACAGCGACATGGGCGACAAGTGGGTGGATGAGCAGGTGAGCCTCCCCTCCAATGTGCATGACCTCACCGCCCACCGTGGTAAAGCCCGGGCTGCCGAAGTATAATCCCCCCTACCATGAGCCATCCGACCGTCCTCCTGGGTATGAGCGGAGGAGTGGATAGCTCTGTGGCCGCGTGGCTCCTGGCCTCAAAGGGCTATGCGGTGCAGGGCGTCACGCTCCAGATTTGGGAACACGAGGATGAAACGGTTGCTGCCTCCAAGCGATGGGAGGAGCGTGGATGCTGCAAGGTCGGCATCGCACGGTTCGTGGCCCAACGCTTGGGGATCCCCCATGAGGTCATCGATATTCGGGAGACATTCAGGACCCAAGTCATCGACGATTTTGTCGGTGGGTATCTGGCAGGGACGACGCCTAACCCCTGTGTCCGTTGTAACGAACGGGTCAAACTCAGGATGCTCTTTGCCCTTGCGGCTGAACGCGGGATCCCCTATGTGGCAACCGGTCACTACGCCCGAATTGTCGAGGAGTCCGGAGGGTGGCAATTGCACCGGGCCTCCGACGTTCGGAAAGATCAGACGTATTTTCTGTACCGCCTCCAGTCAAGCTGGTTGCCGGGCCTGTTGTTCCCGGTTGGGGATCTGCAGAAGGATGCGGTCTGGAAGGCGGCCGAAGCCCTCGAACTCCCTGTCGAGGAACTGAAAGAGAGCCAAGAGATCTGTTTCGTGAGTCACGGTGACTACCGGACCTTTCTGGCCCAGGAGTCTCCCGAGGCGCATCGGCCCGGTACCATGGTGGACCTGGAGGGGCGGCCCCTCGGCGAGCATGCCGGCATTGCCTTCTATACTCCTGGGCAGCGGCGTGGGCTAGGTGTGGCAACCGGGGAGCGTCTGTACGTCCAGCGAGTGGAGCCGCAGACCAATCTTGTGGTCCTGGGACCCGAGCAGGCATTGTTTCAAGATGTCTGCGAGGTTGGGGACCTGAACCTCTTCGACCCCACCGTCCAAAGCGAAACGCGGGATGTTGAGGTGAAGATCCGCTATGCCACTCCAGCCACCAGGGCCACGGTCCATCCCTCTCAGAAGGGAAGGCTCCGAATCGACTTCCATCAACCCCAGCGGGCGGTGACTCCGGGTCAATCCGCCGTTTTCTACGAAGGCAGCCGAGTCCTCGGCGGGGGAATCATCAGCTAGCCTCGGCAACCGACCGGTTCATTCCATTTGGTCAACGTCTCGACAACACAGGGCTTTTCTCTCACCATCCCTTGACACTCCTGCCGGGAGAGTGTTACCCTGCGCCGCTTTTTGTGGGCCTTCCCGCATGCGATCAGCCTGCGCGTACTAGGTCTGCCGATTCATTACCACGTAAGGAACGACGGTGAAGAAGACGTCGGTTGCTCGCCGCTACGCAAAGGCTTTGTTTGAACTCCTGGACTCCGCCAATGTGGCGCCAACACGGGCCGCACTCACTGCCTTGGGCGAGGGATTGTCGGAGTCCGCGGCACTTCAGCACGCCATGGCCTCCCCCGCATTTGCATTGGAAGAAAAAACCACTGTGTTGACGGCGCTTGGCCAGAAGATGGGCTGTCCGGAAACGGGACAGAATTTTCTCAGCCAACTGGTCAAGACCAATCGAGTCGCCCTGCTTCCGGAGATCGCGCAGGCGTTTGGGGAATTAGCCGATCAGGCGAAGGGCACGCAGCAAGTCGAGGTCGTCTCTGCGCGTGGACTGGACGTCACGGCCCAAGAGCATCTCAAGCAAAAGCTCGCGTCCACCCTGCGTCGGGAAGTCGAGATCCTCATGCGTGTCGATCCCGCGCTGGTGGCCGGGTTGCAGATTCGTATCGGCAGCACCGTCTATGATAGCTCGCTCCGGAACCGATTCAATACGATGCACGCACGCCTCATGCGGGAGTAGCCCAGTTAAGGAGCCTCTATGCAGATTCGAGCGGAAGAAATCAGTTCTATCATCAAGGAAAAGATCAAGGGGTTCGACCAGGCCGTCGACGTCAGTGAGCGCGGGTCCGTGATTCAGGTCGGTGACGGCATCGCCAAGATCTACGGTCTGGATGGCGCGATGGCGGGCGAAATGCTCGAATTTCCAGGAGGGCTCTACGGGATCGCGTTGAATCTCGAGGAAGACAACGTCGGTGCCGTGTTGATGGGTGATGATGTCGGGATCAAGGAAGGTGATCCGGTCAAACGCACTGGCCGCATTGCGGAGATTCCGGTCGGCGAGGCCTTGGTAGGCCGGGTGGTCAACGCGATTGGGCAGCCAATCGACGGGAAGGGGCCGATTAATTCTCCGCATCGGTCGCGGATCGAAGTCGTCGCCCCCGGTGTCAATACGCGGCAATCTGTCCGAGAGCCGCTGCAGACCGGCATCAAGGCGATCGACGCCATGATTCCCATCGGTCGAGGCCAACGAGAGTTGATCATTGGCGACCGTCAAACCGGAAAGACCGCGATTGCGATCGACACCATTATCAATCAAAAGGGATTGGGCGTTTTTTGTATCTATGTCGCCATTGGGCAGAAGCGTTCGACCGTCGCTCGGGTCGTCAAGACGTTGGAAGAAAACCACGCCATGGACTACAGCATGGTGGTTTCGGCTACGGCGAGCGATGCGGCGCCCATGCAGTTCTTGGCTCCATTTGCCGGCGCGGCGATCGGGGAATACTTCCGGGACAATGGGAAGCATGCCCTCATCGTGTATGATGACCTCTCCAAGCATGCGGTGGCCTATCGGCAATTGTCCCTCTTGCTGCGTCGGCCGCCAGGGCGTGAAGCCTACCCCGGAGACGTGTTCTATCTCCACTCCCGCTTGCTGGAACGAGCGGCAAAATTGAGCGACAAATTGGGCGGCGGGAGTCTTACAGCGCTGCCGATCATTGAGACGCAGGCCGGCGACGTGTCTGCCTACATTCCCACGAACGTCATTTCCATTACAGATGGGCAGATCTATCTTGGCAGCGACTTGTTCTATTCGGGTATTCGCCCTGCCATCAACGTGGGTCTCTCGGTTTCGCGCGTCGGCGGGTCCGCGCAGATCAAGACGATGAAACAGGTGGCCGGCACCTTGCGGTTGGATTTGGCGCAGTACCGCGAAATGGCGGCCTTCGCTCAGTTTGGCAGCGAATTGGACAAAGCGACCCAGATGCAGTTGGCACGTGGTGTGCGCATGGTCGAGCTGCTGAAGCAGGGACAATACAAGCCGATGCCAGTGGCCGATCAAGTGTTGTCCATTTATGCCGGCGTCAATGGATTCCTCGACGATGTGGCAGTGGACAGGGTTCAGCAATTCGAAAGCGAACTCCTCCACTATATCCAGCAACACCACCCGGAATTGAAAAAAGAAGTGGCCAGCATCGGCAAGATTGACGAGAAAGTTGGGGGGCGGCTGAAGGAAATCATCGGCACCTTCAAACAAAAAATGGGTTACGGGGGCAAATAAGGGGTCGGGGGCTACTGCGGAGCGCTACGCCGGCACACCACGCGATCCGCAGAACAGGGAGCACTGAACATCACCTAGGAAGCCGGTTTCATCGGAGCGCATGCCAAGTCTGCAATCATTGCGGCGGAAAATTTCCGCCTTTAAGAATACGCAGAAGATTACCAAGGCCATGAAAATGGTCGCGGCAGCCAAACTCAAGCGGTCTCAAGACCGTATCTTGGCCGCCCGCCCCTATGCCCACAAAATGCGTGGGGTTTTGAGCAATCTCAGCCAGCGGGTCAACCGCTCTGCTCACCCCTTGCTCCAGAAGCGTGAGGGGAGGAAGATCGAAGTGCTCGTCGTCACCAGCGACCGAGGACTCTGCGGAGGCTTTAACGGCAATATCGTTCGTAAGGGGTCGGAATTCCTTCGCCAATGCGAATCACGCGGCCTTCAGGTGGCCCTAAGCATTGTTGGCCGGAAGGGCCGTGACTATTTTCGGCGCCGGGCGTGGCCAATCCGCCAGGAGTGGACCGGGGTTTTCGACAAACTGAGCTTCGAGCATGCCCTCGATATTGGCGGTGATCTCACGGACCAGTTCGTGAAGGGCACGTTCGACGAACTGTACATCGTCTACAACGAATTCAAATCGGCCATTCAGCAGCGCGTGATCGTTGAGAAACTCTTTCCAGTCGACGCGCAGGCCGAATTTGGTGCGACGCCCGCTGAGACCGTCGCCGGCGGTAGCTATCACTATGAGCCCGACGAGAACGAGTTGCTCAACGCTCTGGTTCCGAAGCACTTCCAAGTGCAGGCCTATCGCATCCTTCTGGAGTCGGCCGCTGCGGAGCATGGGGCGCGGATGGCTGCGATGGATGGGGCAACGCGCAACGCCGGCCAGCTTATTAAGAAGACGACGCTCTACTACAATAAGACACGGCAGGCCGCCATTACCAAGGAATTGATGGATATCGTGGGAGGCGCTGAAGCGCTCAAGTAAGCGACCGGGTTCGGTTTCTGCGGGAGGCGGCATCGCAGTCCCGTACAAGCCGTCACCGTCACATTCAACGGACAGTACTCAAAATTCCACAGAGGGTGAACGATGAGCACAGGGAAAGTCATTCAGGTAATTGGACCGGTTGTCGACGTGGAGTTTCCTCCCGGCCACTTGCCGAATATCTACAATGCGTTGAAAGTGGTTCAGGAAGAAGACAAGGCTGCTGGGAAGCCTGCCGTGCGCATCACCCTCGAAGTCGCCCAACACCTAGGAGAAAATCGTGTGCGTGGCGTTGCCATGTCCACCACCGATGGTTTGACCCGGGGCATGGATGTGCAGGACACCGGCGCCGCTATTTCCGTCCCTGTTGGCCGGGAGACCCTCGGCCGTCTGATCAATGTCTTGGGGGAGCCGGTCGACGAAAAGGGGCCCATCAAGGCTAAAAAAACCTATCCGATCCATCGCCCAGCACCTCGGTTGGAGGATCAGGAAACCAAGACAGAGGTCTTGGAAACCGGCATCAAGGTGGTGGATCTCCTTGAACCCTATAGTAAGGGCGGAAAGGTCGGTCTGTTCGGTGGCGCGGGGGTTGGCAAAACCGTCATCATCATGGAGCTCATCAACAACATCGCCCTCCACCACGGTGGGTTCTCCGTCTTTGCCGGCGTGGGCGAGCGGACGCGCGAAGGCAACGACCTGTGGCATGAAATGCAAGAGTCCAAGGTCATCGACCCTGACGACTTCACCAAGTCAAAGGCCGCGCTCGTCTACGGGCAGATGAATGAGCCACCGGGAGCCCGGCTTCGAGTCGCATTGACCGGCCTCAGCGTCGCGGAATTTTTCCGTGATGAGGAGAACCAGGACGTGTTGTTGTTCGTCGACAACATTTTCCGATTTACCCAAGCGGGTTCGGAGGTCTCCGCGTTGTTGGGCCGCATGCCCTCCGCAGTCGGCTACCAGCCGAACTTGTCCACAGAAATGGGCGCGCTCCAGGAGCGGATTACTTCCACCAAGCGTGGCTCTATCACGTCGGTCCAAGCCATTTACGTGCCGGCGGACGACCTTACCGATCCGGCACCGGCGACGGCCTTTGCCCACCTCGATGCGACCACGGTGTTGTCGCGGTCCCTGGCCGAGCTTGGGATTTATCCCGCGGTCGACCCCCTTGATTCTACGTCCCGTATTCTCGATCCGCAGATCATCGGGGAGGAACACTACAAAATCGCCCGTGGCGTTCAGTCGGTGCTGCAGCGTTACAAGGATTTGCAGGACATTATTGCCATTCTCGGTATGGACGAATTGTCTGAGGACGACAAGATGGTGGTGGCGCGTGCACGCAAAATCCAGCGCTTCTTGTCCCAACCGTTCCACGTGGCCGAAGCCTTCACCGGCGCGCCCGGAAAATACGTCAAGCTGAAGGATACCGTGCGCAGCTTCAAGGAAATTCTCGAAGGGAAGTACGACCATCTTCCGGAACAGGCGTTTTATATGGTCGGTCCCATTGAGGAAGCCGTCGCGAAGGCTGAGAAAATGGGTGTGAAAGTCTAACGAGGCGATTGATGCGATCTGGCAGATGGCCCAGCACGCGTTTGCGGGCAGGGCCGGATCCTGAAGTTGTGGTTTGCATCCGTCTCAGTGCGTGTGCCGGAGGAGTGGAAGGGCATGGCTGGAAAAATTCTGTTGGAGGTGGTGACCCCGGAGAAATCCCTGCTGAGCCAGGAGGTCGATATGGTCATCGCTCCAGGCACCGAGGGAGAGTTTGGGGTTCTGCCTGGGCATAGCCATATGCTGTCCACCCTTCGTATCGGCGAGTTGCGCTATCAAGTGCAGGATGTGTGGCATTACATGTCGGTCCTGTGGGGATTTGCCGAGGTTACTCCAGCGAAGGTGACTGTGATGGCTGAAATCGCAGAAAAGGCCGAAGACATCGATGTGAACCGTGCTCAAGCGGCCGTTGAGAAGGCCGAACAGCGTTTGCGAGCAGGCGGGCTACCCTCTGAGGTCAAAGAGGCCGAGATTAGCCTTGAGAAAGCACGGTTGCGGAAAAAAATTGCCGACCGAACCCGTCGCGCGCACACAGAGCGCTGAGGCATCGCCTGATCCTTCCCAATAGGTTGTCCCCTTTCCCTGGCAGAGAATCACACTCGTTCGGAGCCTGTAGCCATTTCGGGGAATGAGGCTTGCCCCATGCGTCATCAGCTGACTGTTTCCGTCGGTGAGACCCCGAAACGCCTTGATCGTTACCTTGTTTCACACGAAAGAGATCTCTCCCGCGCGAGAGTGCAACGTCTCATTCGGCTCGGACGCGTCCAGGTAAACGGTCGCCGAACCAAAGCCGCCCACCGCGTGCGGGGAGGGGACTGTATCACCTTCGAATCGCCTCCTGCTGGACCATTGATGCGGAACGGCGCTCCCCAGTTTCTTGAAATCCTCCACGAAGATGAGGAGCTCCTTGTCATCAACAAGCCGGCCGACGTGGCCATGCATCCGGGATCGGGCCATTGGAGCGGTACGATTCTCAATGCCCTGTTGTATTACCTTGCCAACACGTCGACGAACCAGGGGGCTTTGCCTGGCCTCGTGCATCGGCTGGACAAGGGGACTTCGGGGGTACTTGCCGTCGCGAAAACGCTCTCAGCACACCGCACCTTGTCATGCGCCTTTTCCCAACATCGGATTGACCGCGAGTATCATGCGCTCGTGTACCGTGTCCCGGCGGCCTTGGAGGGAATGATCGACCGTCCACTGGGACGCCACCGGGTGCACACGTTCCTTGTGTCCACCGAAACAGACCATCCGGTTCGGGCGACTACCACCTTCACAATCCTCAAATCGTTCGGTCAAACGGCGTCCCTGCTGAAACTCCGGCCGCTAACAGGGCGCACCCACCAGTTGCGTGCCCACTTGTCCTGGCTCGGACATCCCATTCTCGGAGATGCACGCTATCCCTACCCAGCAGCCTGTCCCCCTATACCAGTGCCCACTTCTCGGCTGATGTTGCATGCCTCGGTCCTCGTCTTGCCCCATCCCAAGACGGGGGTGTACCATCGATACGAGTCACCATTACCCGCGGAAATGCGAGAAGCCCTCAATTTCTTGGGAAGAGGACATGTCTCATGGGGATAGTAGAACCGAGACTCGGAGGGGGGCTCCCTTTCCACTTACAACGACCATGCCGCGCGAACCAGGGCAACCGAATCTGCGGACGGGTTGTATTAGGTATCCGCCCGTGGTAGAGTAAAGAAGCATTATCGTAGGAGCCCGACGGTAATGTCCGAAACAACAGGGCTCATCATCGATGTTGTTTTGTTCGGAAATCTGTTGGGAAGTTCGACCTAAGCCGCCGTGCAGTTCGCAGCTTCGGCCAATCTCACCTTGCTCTTTTCCTCTGGCAAGACAATATCACTACATCATAGGAGGACCCCTCATGGGTTCAAAACTTTTCGTTGGTGGTTTGCCGTATGCGGCAACGGAGCAGGAATTAACCGAACTGTTCGGACAGCACGGAACCGTCTCGTCCGCGCAGATCGTCACAGACAAGTTCACCGGACAATCCCGTGGATTTGGTTTCGTGGAGATGGGATCCCCTGCAGAAGCGCAAACGGCCATCAATGCCCTGAACGGGTCGCAGTTTGGCGGTCGTTCCCTCACGGTGAACGAAGCCAAGCCGCGCGAACCGCGGGCAGACGGTGGGCGTAGCGGTGGGGGTGGGTTCGGTGGCGGCGGCCGCGGTGGAAAGCGCGATCGCTGGTAATCGAGCAATCTAACGCCAACTGAAGGGGGGCCGTGTACAGGCACGGCCCCCTTTTTTTGTGTCCGCCTTCTTGCCCCCGCACGATTCCGCCCGTCTGAACCCACTAGATTTTCCCTCGCTCCTTTCGTACCCTCGTGGTGCATCCATGAATGGAGACTCTCCAGCGTCCAGCCCGATGAAACCCCAGTTTCCCGAGGAGCAGAATCCACAAGGGGAATTCACGCGACAGGCCGATCTCTTTCGAAATTGGGTGACGGCCGATGGCACCTCAGGGTTTAAGGCGGAGCCTGGCCGGTACCATTTGTACGTGTCTTGGGCCTGTCCCTGGGCACACCGCACGATTCTGGTGCGGCACCTGAAGGAACTCCAGGGCGTAGTCGGCATGACCGTGGTCGATCCCATTCGAGATGAACGAGGATGGGCCTTCCGTGACGGGCCGGGGCATACGACGGACCCGGTGAATGGATACCAGTTTCTCAGCGAGGCTTACCGGGCGACACAGGCGGGGTACGTCGGGCGGGTTACGGTTCCTGTGCTCTGGGATCGATACACGGCTCGGATCGTCAGCAATTCCGATGACGATATCATGCGTATGCTGAACAGCGCTTTTGATGGCTATACCCGAGCATCAGTCGATCTGTACCCAGTGGCCTTGCGTAGCGAGATCGACCGACTCAATACAATGCTGTACGAGGCTGTCAATGATGGGGTCTATCGTGCCGGCTTCGCCACGACCCAGGTAGCCTATGAGAGAGCGGTCCGCCGGTTGTTCGAGTTCCTGGATGAGATGGAGGGGCGGCTCTCGACACGCCGATTCTTGTTCGGTGAGCATTATGTGGAAAGTGACTGGCGCTTTTTCGTGACATTGGTGCGATTTGACGCTGTCTACCACGGTCATTTCAAATGTAACCTGCGCCGTATCGCGGATTATCCGAATCTGTTCGGGTATCTGAAGGATCTCTACCAGGTTCCTGGCGTGGCCGATACCGTCAATATGGACCACATCAAACGCCACTACTATATGACGCACGACGAGATTAATCCGACTCGGATCGTGCCTCTGGGACCTTTGCAGGACCTATTACCCCCCCATGGGCGTGCAGCACTATCTGGCGGTGAACGGAAGCGATAAGCCGGGAGGGAATGGATGCGGGGTTGGGCGCTGAATGGCTCGAAAGGAAGGACTGGGCCTGTTCCAGATGACCACGACAGATATCGCGAAGGAGGGAACATGAGACGGATGTGGCTGGGTTGTGTGGTGCTGAGTCTGCTCATCGGACCGCCGACGGTCTATGGGAAGGGCAAGGGAGTCGAGAAGAGCGGGTTCCGATTGACCAGTTCGGATGTCGTGGCCAACACGAAAATAAGCATCAAGCACGTGTACAAGGGGTTTGGTTGCGAGGGCGGTAACCTGTCGCCCGCGCTCGCGTGGAGCGAGGTGCCTCCGGGCACGAAGAGTTTTGCGGTGACCGCTTACGATCCCGATGCCCCGACGGGGAGTGGCTGGTGGCATTGGGTGGTGTACAACATCCCCGCTGATACGACCGAGCTCAAGACCGGAGCCGGTGCGGCCGATGCGCCCCAATTGCCTGCCGGGGCCGTCCAAGGCCGAACGGACTTCGGCACCGTTGGATATGGCGGGCCGTGCCCGCCGCAGGGACATGGCACGCACCACTATCATTTTACAGTCCATGCGCTGAAAGTCGAACAGTTGGAGGTCCCCGCAGATGCCACAGCAGCCCTTATTGGGTACATGATCAATGCCAATCGGATTGGCAAGGCGACATTGACAGGCCTATACGGTCGCTGATGGCGTGCAGGGGCACCTTGTGGACAGGCGGGGAAGGGGCCTGCCTTGTAAAAAGAGGATTTATTATCCGCGCAACCCTGTGTTATAGGGGAAGGGCTACCGAAGGGCAGTTGGGTTGAGTGGATGGGTTGAGTGCCCACCGGGCACCTTACAAGAGGGTGCATCGTGGTCATGACGGATTCCGTGAAGGAGGGCGAGGGGTGGTAACACGAATGACCTGTGCCTGGCTTAGCCTCATCAGCCTGGGATTGGTCGCCTGTGCACCGGAGCTGGTCAAGCTTGATCCCGCTGCTCGGGAGTCCCTCAAGCACACGCCGGAAATCAGAGTGATCCACTATTTCCCCCCTGACCTGAAGGTTCAGGGCACGGCGCGTGTGGGCTATGGTGCCAGCGCAGGGACGTCCGTGGCCATGCATGCCCAAGCAATGGACCAATTGGCGGCGGATCTGATCGTCCAGGATCCGGTACTCCGCATCAAAGCGAACGTCGTGAATTCACTGTCCAAAATGCTTGAGCCGAGTGCCCTCACGTCGCTTCCGACACCAATGCAGGAGTTGCAGGTCGACCGCCTCAAGGGGGTTCTCGGGCCCGGCACGGTGATGGATTTCGCCACTACTTACTGGGGCATTGCCCCGTTGCCTTACAATCCCCATGATTTGGTCATGTACCGCGCCCGGGCGCGACTATTACGATTCCCAGAAGGTACTCTCCTCTGGCAGGGCAGTTGCGACTTGGAGGCAGAGGATTCCCTCGGGATGCCCATTGACAAAGGCAGCCCCGTGACCAAGGGCGTCCTCCTCAGCAATACCTTGACGCGTCTCGCCGATCGCTGCAGCGAACAGCTGGTCGCCCAATTCTCAGGCTCATCGAGCACACCCTAAATTCATCCTGGTATTCCCGCAGTCGGCTTTCCGCCTACATGATGGCGGAAGGACGATGTGACAACGCCAACGGTGACTCCCGTCCCTCCGCGCTATTTTGAGGGCCGGGGCGTACGGCCGTCCTGTCCTGCACAGACAGAGGGATGGGCGGGCGCTGGTCCCGAGGTCCAGACATCCTGCATCGGTTGGATATCGGGGGCCACGAGAGTCTGTGGGAGGCCATACAGGTTCTCAAGTGTGCGAAGTACGTTTAGGTGGGTGATTCGTTGACTTGATCTTGACGGACGGACCATCGGGCCAACCAGAATGGTCGGAATCCGATTCCCTTCTTGGCCGTCGTCCTCATCCCAGGTCAGCACGAGGAGGCTATTGTGGGTGTGCGCCCATTCGACATAGTCGCTGAGGTGCGTGCGTAGCCATGCATCTCCTCGGCGAATCCGCTCCGGGTCCGAGCCATCATGCATGTCGTTGGCACCATTGGGGATCACGAAGCTGACCGTCGGGAGCTGCGAATAGTCCGAAGGAAAGCCGGAAAAAGGCTGGTTGACGGAACCGGGGAGCCCAAAGGGCCCCGAGTGTTGCCAATTCACCCAGGGATTGTGTTTGCGGACATAGGGGCCAGTGACGCAGACCGTCGACCCTGTTTCGGGCAGATCTTCTGCATACCCGGCGAAAGACAGCCCAGCCTGGAGAAGGACGGCGCCGAGGTTCGGCGTCGTGAAACGATGCGGGCAGGTGTTCCCTTCCACCCCTTGAACCGAGCCGGAGAACAGGGCCAAATAGTTGGGCTGGCTGGGATGCGTCACACCGTAGGACTGCGTGAAGAGGGCCCCTCTTGCCACCAGACTGTTGGTGAACGGCGCGTGGGGAGACTCAACAATCGAGGAATAGCCGTGGTTTTCCATGACGACCACAACCACATGATCTGGCCGAGGAAGCCCCTGGTGGCCTGCCTGGGCCGTCGCTGAGCACAGGCTGTACGCAAAGATGGCAAGCAGACCGCTGATTCGATAAGCCTGCTTCACGCGGATGCCTCTCGGAACTACCATGCGGCCATGTCTCGTTGATGGTCATCAGTTGGCAGGCTCGTGCTGGGGCCTTCCCCTCGACCGACCCGCACGTCCGGTGTTGAGGAAGACTTGCAATCGCTTCGCCTGCGTCGTAGGGTGCGTTTCATCGCTCTGAAAAAGCCTTTTCTGGCACCACTGCACGAGTATTGTATCCTGATATGGCCTGGGTCCCAACCAGAACCGAGATCATGGTCACTGACGGGGAATCCCCCAAGCGGATCGACATGTTCTTGGCGAACCGAGATCCGGACCTCTCCCGCTCGGCCATCCAGCGACTGATCGAAGAAGGTCGCATTCGGCTCAACGGTCAAACGGTCAAGGCCAGCCAGAAAATCAAGCCGGGTGACCAGATTACCATGGAAGTCCCGCGACCGGAACCGCTGGACATTCAGCCCGAAGCCATTCCCTTAGACATCCTGTACGAAGATGACAGTCTCTTGGTCATCAACAAACCAGTGGGATTGGTGGTGCATCCGGCCCCTGGGCACTGGGGCGGAACCTTGGTGAATGCGCTGCTCCATCATTTCCAGGCCGGCGGCGGTTCGCTCTCGACGATCGGCGGAAAGGAGCGACCAGGCTTGGTCCATCGGTTGGACAAGGAGACCTCCGGCGTCATGGTCATCGCCAAGACCGACCGCGCGCATGCGGGGCTGGCCGCGCAATTCAAGGCGCATCGCATCACCAGGGAGTATGAGGCGTTGATCTGGGGCAGCCCTAAGAACGCTCATGGCGTGATCGATCTCGCCATTGGGCGCGACGCCAAAGAGCGGAAAAAATTCTCCGCGCGGACGCGGCGGCCAAAAGCCTCCGTGACGGAATATGAGGTGATTGACAGGCTGGGAACGAGGGCCACACATGTGGTTGTGCATCCGAAGACCGGGCGGACGCATCAGATCCGGGTACATCTGGCGTCTCTTGGCCACCCACTTCTGGGCGATCCGACCTATGGTGGCCGCAAGGTCTCCGTTGTAGGCGAGCTCCGCGTCCCACGAGTCATGCTCCATGCCCGGGTACTGGGCTTCCAGCATCCGATCGCCTCCCGCTATCGGGAATTTTCTGCCCCGGCACCCCAGGACTTCCAACTGCTGGGCGACGCGCTCAAGAAGGCAGGGGCCGTATCCATGGGTTGACAGGGTCGGTGTGTGGGCGTATCTGTCTGCGCGAACGCCGTGTGGAGAGTATGGAAACGAGTCAGGTGTTAGATACGATCGGGACCCTTGTGATGCACCTCAAGGGTTACACAGCCACGCTCCCTCCCGTCGTGCACTTGGTCGCCGTGCCGGGGGGCTTGCGCCCCAAGCCTGAATCGGTGGAGGTCTTTGAACAAGCCATCTCCCGCTTTCGTGCTCAGGCCGGCGTCTCTCCGTTTAAGCGATTGACGGAATTGCTTACCGACGCCTTGGAGGCCTTCGAAGCGGGCAAGGTGCTGGCCACGGTTCAGCCGATCCTCGCCGTCCTGGATCACGTCGAGCAAATGCAGCGGGAGAAGGAAATCATCGTAACCGACAGTGACCGCAAGCGGCTGGTAGAATATCGGACGTCACTCAACAAGATCTTGCCGGGAAATGAGCCCGAACTGGAAGGGGCTGGGCGTGGATTCTAGCGACGGTACCGGCAGAGGGCTCTCACGAAGCCTCGTGGCCCTCAATGGCCCAGCTTGGGCCCGGTGGCGTTGGCCCCGCGAGACACGAGGGAAATGCGTACGGTGGCCCGGCAATGGGGGCAGCTCGCTTTCACGGTATTCTCGTCGAGGTATTCGAGTTGTTCCGGAGCAAGCCACATCAGCTTGAAGCATTTGGGACAGGTGCGGACGGGCGTGGCCATAGGTGGTTCCCTTGCGTAAGGTCAGTTTTCCGGGGCATGCCAGCCCCGACCCGCATACTGTAATATAGAGGCTGCATGTCGCTCAAGACCAAACCAGGTGGCAAGGGGGCCAGCGCCTCGCCGGTGCTGTCGTATCGAGACGGGACGGAGCTTGATCCGGCCCAGCTCGTGGAACTGTATCGCCAAGCGCCTTGGGCCAAGACGCGAACGGTGGAGGATGCCCGTCTCATGCTCCAGCATACGGACTTGGCCGTAACTGCCTGGGACGGCTCCCGGCTGATTGGGTTCGGACGGGTCCTCACGGACTTCATCTATCGTGCCACGATCTGGGATGTGATTGTCGACAAACACTATCAAGGGCAGGGGATCGGCACGGAACTGGTGCGTCGCATCCTGCATCATCCGAAGCTGCATCGCGTGGAGTTGTTCTGGCTTTGTACGCGGAGACCCGGGTTTTACGAGCGGTTGGGATTTTCGGCCAAGGCTCAGACGGGCATGGTGTGGACTCGATCCGAGCAGGGCCGGCAGGAGTGATAACACGAGGGCCCCGGCGCCGACCGAGGCCGGCGCCAGGAAACTCTCCCTAGAACGTATACTTCACGCCGAACAGGAGGTTGGCACTCGAGGAATCGAAATTGCCGGCATCCTGATTGCTCACTTCAAGTCCCCCGCGATTTCGCTTCCAGGCCAATTCAGTGTTCAGCATAAACCGATCCGTGAGGGGGTAATCAATGCCACCCGCAAGCCGGAACGCGAAGGTATTGGCGAAACTGGTATTGGCCACGCCGGGCTTTTCGTTGAAGGTATTGACGTTCACTCCGATCCCGGCCGAGAGATAGGGGATGGCCGAGCCGAAACGCCCTGGCCGGAATTCCAATGTCGGAAGGAGTGAAATCGTGTCCATCGTGCCGATCTTGGCGCCTGACCCTTCGGTATCGATCCCTCGTCGTTCCCATTCCAGCATGAAGCCGACAGCGAAAAATTTGTTCAGGCCGTATTGGAGTTGCAGATTGAGGGCTGGCCCCAGTCCAGCATCGAACCCATTCAGAGTTTCCTGCGTGGGAATGGCCAGTCCAGCCCGTAATCCGGCGGTCCATTTGCCTTCTCGCGCTTGTCCTTCGTGCACCCACTCCGCATGACTGGGGGCCGGAAGACTCACCGCGGCGAGGGCCAGACCAAGACCGGCGGCGAGTAGGCTCTGGCGAAGACTGATGAGTGACATGCCATCCTCCTTTTCTAAACGACTGAGACGCGTTCGTGGTGTCACCTACCGGCAGCAGGCCGGCAGGCTAGAAGCCGTATCGAATGCCGAACAGCCAGCTGAGAGTCGAAAAGTCCGCATTGTCCGCGCGATTGCGCTTCCAGGCTGCTTCGGTGTTCAACATGAGGCCCGGCGGGGCATTCGGAATCCAATTGGTCAGCGCAAAATCCAGCCCGCCCGCGGTGCGCCATGCGAAGCTGTCGCGCTGATTTTCGTCGTTGATATTGATGCCCAGACCGGTGGAGAGATACGGAACAAGCGGCCCAAAGTGTCCGGGCCGATATTCAAGAACCGCAGGAAGAAACGATACGGTATTGAGAGAACCGGTGCCGGGACCCTTGATGCCATGGTTTTCCCAATCGAGCATCATGCCGACGCGGAACCACTTGTTGACTGAATACATCCCCAAGAAATTGACCATCGGTCCAGCCGTGGAGGTGCCGGCACTTTGGGTCATAAAACTCGGGCCCGTTCGGAACCCCACATTGAAACTGTCCTGCCCGGCCATCCCTTCATAGGTCCATCCCCAATCCGCGGCCGCCTGGCTGGCGGGGAGCGCGGTGAGCATGAAGGCCAAGACGCAGGTGCTCATCATCATGTACGTACGTCTCATTCCCACCTCTTCGTTCAGGTCATGACAAGGACACGCCTGCCGGGCAATCTAGCCGACTCCTCCATGAGTTGCAAGCCATTCTCCGCAAGCAGAGCGGGTTTCTACGAACTGGTGCGGGGTCAGCGCGGGAACGCCGGCCGGCGGTTGCGCTTCGGGGACTGCCAGACGGACGCAAAGAACAGAGTGGTCGCCAGGAGGACGATCGTGGGGCCGGAAGGAAGGTCCCACGCGTACGAGATGAGGACGCCGCCGATGGCGCAGGTGGTGCCGATGGCGACGGAAAACAGGGTCAACTGCGTCAAGCTGTGTGTCAATTGATAGGCGGTGGAAGCGGGGATGAGGATCAGGGCAAAGACCAAAATGGCACCCACGGTCTTCAGCGAGACCACAATCGTCAAGGCGATGAGACTCAGAAGAAGAAAATAGATCCGTCGAGCCGGGACCCCGGAAGCCTCAGCCATATCCTGATCGAAGGCGATGAAGTACAGCTCTTTGGCAAACAGCATGATGGTGGCGAGCACCAAGCAGCCCAGTGCACTGATGACCAGCAGCTCCTCAGCGGTAACGGCGAGGACGCTGCCGAAGAGGTACCCATAGACCTCCGCGTTGTAGGTCTTCATCATACCAATGAAGAGAATCGCCAGCGCCATGGTGGCGGTATACAGGATCCCGATGGACACATCGAGTTTCATGCGGCCCTGTTCTTCGAGCAGGCCAACCGTCCAGACCATGCCTAGGCCGAAGGCGATGGCAAGCGCCAGGGGCGGGAGGCCCAGGAGGTAGGCGAGGGCCACACCGGCGAAGGCGGCGTGGGCGGTTCCCGCCCCCACGAAGGCCAACCCGCGTAGGACCACAAAGACGCCGATCAGCGAGCAGAGCCCGCCGACCAGTGCCGCGGCCGCAAGGGAACGTTGCATGAAATCGAAGGTAAGTAGTTCGAGCATGGATGTTCAGGCTGTGGCCTAGCAGGGCATACTAAACTATGTCGAGCACACTGTGAAGCTCGGGGCGGCCTCACCGAGGCACGCGCCGGGGAGGACCCTGGCGGCGGTACGGTCCGTCAGTGGTGATGGTAGTCGCGCACGACCACGGTACCATGGTCCGTGATCACCAGGTCCTTGTCGTAGACTTGTTGGAGGATGTCGGGTCTCAACACCTGGTCGGGCGGCCCCACCGCGGCTAGCCGCGAGTTCAGGAGCACCAGACGGTCGACATGGGGGCTGATGAGATTGATGTCGTGAGTGACCAGCAGCACGGTGAGGCCCAGGTCGCGGTGGAGTCGGCAGACCAACTCCAGGACGCTGTGTTGTGTCGTGATGTCGATTCCGGTGGTCGGTTCGTCCAGGAGCAACACCTGCGGTTCTTGGGCCAACGTTCTGGCGATCATGACTCGCTGTTGTTGTCCTCCAGAGAGCAAGCCCAGTGCATGGTCGGCGTACGCGTCCATGCCGACCTTCGCGAGAGCATCGCGGGCGACCGCACGGTCGCGTGTTTTGGGACGGGCAAACAGACCCAAGGCGCCGTAGCGCCCCATCATGACCGTTTCAAATACCGTAATCGGGAAGTGTCGATCGCGGGCGCTCATCTGCGGAAGGTAGCCGATTTTCGCGCGATGGTGGCAATGGAGTTCTTCGCACGAACAGTCGAAAATTTGTAGCGACCCGCTCAGCGGCGGCAGGAGTCCCAACATGGCGCGGCAGAGGGTCGTTTTCCCCGATCCGTTGGGGCCGATCACGCCGATGAATTCCCCTTCGAGAATATCCAGGGTGATGTCCTTGAGGGCGATGACGCCGGGGAATCCGAAGGTCGCGGAGGCAAATCGAATGATGGGTTTGCGTGGCGTGGTGGTCATGGGATGGAGGCGCGGTGCAGGACCCTGCCCCGTCCTCTCAGGCTGCGGGGCGTTCAAAGGCCCGGGCCAATTGGAGCACATTGTAGCGCAGCATGTCGAGGTAGGTGTCGGTACCGGGAACCCCCCCGGGCAAGGGAGTCAACACCACGAGGTGAGCGCCGGTTTCCTCGGCCAAGAGATGGGGCAGCTTCTGATTGAGTTGGGGTTCAGACACGATCACTTTGATGTGGTCGCGCCGGATTCGCTCGATCAAGGCCCGCAGATGACGTGGAGAGGGTTCCGCACCCGGTTGGCTCTGAATTTCCGCGACAATCTCGAGTCGGAAGCGCCGGGCAAAATAGGGCCAGGCCGGATGATGCGCGATCAGGCGGCGATCCGAATAGGGCCGCAACTGTTCCAGGCACTCCGCCGTGACTTGGGTGAGGGTGCGTCGGTATTCCGAGGCCTGTCGCGCATAGTCCTCGGCGTGAGCTGGGTCCAGACGGGAGAGGGCGTTCGTGATATGACTGAGCATGATCCCGACGTTTTCGGGATCCAGCCAGATGTGCGGATTCCCCGCGTGATGGCGGTGCGACTCGGCGGCTTTCTCCGCCGGATGCGAGGGATCGGCGTCGAGGAGGGGGATGTCCTGGGACACGGTCAGCACGGTCAGTTCCCGGTTCCCGGCGTTACGGAGCAGGCTTCCGACCCATACCTCTAATCCGGCGCCGATTTCGACCAGCAGGCGCGCCTTTCGGACCGCGATCAGATCACTCGGTTTCGGTGAATAGGAATGTTCGTTCTCAAGTCCGGTCAGGAGGGAACTCACTTTCACGTGCGAGGCCCCGACTTGCTGGACCAGGTCCTTGAGCACCGGGATGGTGGTCACGACCGCGATCGGTTCTTCTGCGAAACTAGGCAACGGGAGCAGGACAAGGATTGGCAGGAGCAGCCAGAGAAGGCCAGCCGCACAGGGTTCGGCATGAGTCCCGCCGTGTCGATGGATCATCGGCGGACCCTATCACCGGGTTTTTCAACCTGTCAATGATCTGGGGCGAGCCGGCCATGGCGGGGGAGCTGGGCGTTTCGGATGGCCTCCCCCTTCGCCTCGTGGTAGGGTACGGGCACACGCGATGTATGTGATAGGACTCATGTCTGGCACATCGGGCGATGGGGTGGACGCCGCCTTGGTCCGGCTGCGGGGGCAGGGGGGGCGCCTGCAGGTCACGCCGGTGGCGTTCGCCTCCGTCCCCTACGCGGCTGCGTTGCAGCGACGGATTGTCGCCGCGGGTCTCACCGGAACGGTGCGGGAGATTTGCCATCTCAACGTTGTGTTGGGCGAGTGGTTTGCCAAGGCCGCGCTGAAGGTCGTGGCCAGGGCAGGCATCCCCCTCCGCGCCGTGTCGCTTATCGGGTCCCACGGACAAACGGTGCATCATCTCCCGAACGGGCTGCGTGAGCCGGGGTTGGGGATGGTCGTGTCGACTCTCCAGATTGGGGAGGCGGCGGTGATTGCGGAACGGACCGGGATCACGACAGTCGCGAATTTCCGGGCGCGAGATATGGCAGCGGGAGGGCAAGGCGCACCGTTGGTTCCCTTTGTCCATCATCTGCTCTTCCGTCATCCGACGGCCTCCCGGCTGATCGTCAATCTTGGCGGCATCAGCAATGTGACCTACCTGGCCAAGGGCGGCGCGGCCTCCGCAGTGCGTGCGTTCGATACGGGGCCGGCCAACATGTTGCTCGACGGATTGGTCCAGCGAATGTCAGGGGGGCGCCACACCATGGACCGCGGCGGGGCCCTGGCCGGACGAGGCACAATACAGCGGCGCCTGCTGAACAAGTGGATGCGGCACCCGTTCTTCCGGCGACGGCCGCCCAAGTCGACGGGCCGGGAAGAGTTCGGGGAACCATTCTTGGCGGGGGTGATGAAGGACGGCGAGCAACAGGGCGTCAGTTCCGCCGATCTCCTGGCGACATTGGCGCGACTGACAGGGGAAGCCGTGGGAACCGCCAAAAAGTGGCTCCCTGCTCCGCTCAATGAGGTGCTGGTGGGGGGCGGTGGTGTGCGGAATCGCGCGGTCATGGAGGCGCTTCACGACGTGTTCGACCCCGTGCCCGTCAGGACATTGGACGACATTGGGTGGTCGAGCCGGGCGCTGGAAGCCACGGCCTTCGCGATTCTGGCGTATGAAACCTACCATGGCCGATCCGGGACGCTTCCCACTGTCACTGGGGCCTCGCACCCGGTCATGATGGGGCACCTGGTTCCGGGCAGGGTCGGGACACGGTGGGTGCGGCTGGGACGTTGAGGGTAAGGCATCATGACCGATCTGATGGCGATGGGTGTGGGCGGGATGCTGATTGCGGCCGGGGTTTTGACGTGGTTCCGCTGTCGTGCGGTGAGTCCATCGATCACTGAAGAGGAGCCGGACGTCTTCGCAGGGATTTCGGCCGAGCCGCAGCCTGTCTTCAGTGAGGCAGCCCTGTCACTCTACAACCTCATTAAGTTGGCCGTGGAGGACCGGTATCTGGTATTTGTGCAAGTCCCTGTTTGGTTGTTGGTACGCGTGAATGCGGTCGATCCAGCCGTCCGCGTACGGCTGTTGAGAAAGTTGGCGTTCCGTCGAGTGGATGTGGCACTGGTCCATCCAGGGACGCGGATGGTCCAGCAGGTCGTGCTGATCGACGGCGAGGCCGCAGGGGCAGAGGCACGCCGTCGCCGGGACCAGTTAGTCGGGACGCTCCTGGATGTGGCAGGGATCCAGATCGTTCGCCTGGACGCGACGCAGCCCCATACCCTTGCTGGGCTCCGGCACGCCTTGGGGTTGGAGTCGTCGGAGGAGACCTCGGACGGCTGACGTCCGGATCGCCTTACTGTTGAGGCGCGTCGGGATCGCGATCCCCGGAGGGGTCGAACTTGGAGAGCTCCTTGCGGGCTACATCCGCTTCCGGGCTGTCCGGCCATTCTGAGACGACGCGTTGGAAGGTAATGCGCGCTTCTTCCGGTTGTCCCAGCCTGGTGTGTGTCATGCCAATCTTGAGCGTACTGGCCGCCATTTTCGGATTTTGGGGATAGTACGACACCAGGTTCGAGAACGTGTCCATGGCCTGCTCATATTGCCCCAACCGATACTGGCATTCGCCCAGCCAGTACCGAGCGCTGGGAGCGAGACCCGACTTGCCATGCAATTCTAAGAAGAACCGGAAACCTGCCAGCGCAGCCTGGTAGTCGCGATGGCGGAATTCATCCATCACCCGATCGTACAGGCGGCGTGAGGTGTCCTGGGTTTGGGCGGGTGCGGCGAAGACCGGCGTTCCGATACTCGCCATGACTGCCACCATGACGACTTGCGCGAGAAAGGATGCGGATCGAGTTACGTGCATGGGTCCCTCACTTCGATGCGGGGCTAAGGGCGCGCATCGGGGGGGCTGAACGCAAGTGATATGCCATTCAAGCCGAGTCCCCCAATGAGGCGGTCGTGAAAAACCATCGCCTTATCAGGGCATTGCAGAGGGAACGAAATTTTGGTGTACAGATACTGTCCGCCTCTGAGCACTCTTGGCAAGAAAGGGACAGAACGGACCATCCGTTGGTGTCCGTTGGTGATCAGCACCTGGAGTGGTCCGTAGGAAGCCGGAAGGATCTTGACTTCACGGGACGGCGGTCGAAATAATCGCTGACCCGGCGGAGGTGTCGGGTTCGCTACCTTTGTCCATGTCTCCCACCCCAGCACCCATCGGCCCCTTACCTGATCCACCATCGAATCCTCTTGGTGGTCGGACCTTGATCGTTGATGCCCTCGATCCCCTCGCCTACCCTCTGCCTAGCGCCGCGCTTGCTGAAGCCGGTCCCCTGGACATGGTGTATGTCCGGGCGGGCCTTTATGAGGACAAGATCTTCGTCGCGGAGCGCCCTCTCTTCCTGGTCGGAGCTGGGCGCGATGCGGTGCAGATCATCGGCCGTCGGGCCAGCCCGCTCTATTTGCAGGGTGTGCCATCGGGTCGGATCAGCGGCATGACCGTTCGATATGTCGGGAGCGATCAACACGCGGCGATGAACGTGTTGGATTCAACGTGTACGATTGCGCAGTGCCGAATCCTGGAGGCCATCCTCTCGGGCCTCCTCCTGTATGGGCCGCACTGTCGGGCGACGGTGATTGACAATGAGGTGTGTGGGAATCGCGAGTCCGGGATCTTCGTGTTTGGAGGGGCTGCGCCACGCGTCGTCGACAATACCTGTTCAGGGAACCACCATTTCGGGGTGGCCGTGCGGGATGCCGAGACGCAACCCGAGTGCGTCCGTAACCGTTGTCAGGAGAATTGGCTCAGCGGGATGCTGCTTTTTGGAGAGGGACGGGCGATGGTATTAGGGAATACCTGCCGAGGGAATCGTCAGTGGGGCCTTGTCATGACGCGGGATGCGCAGGCGACCCCGGCCGGCGAGGCGGTGTGTGCGGCCAACGATTTTGTCGACAATCCGCGTGGCGGGCTTCACGTGACCGATCATCCGTTGGCCGATATTGGGCGCTGAGCGGACGGTGTGAGCCGGGAGTCGGACGGTGGTGCGCTGGTGGGGATCGGTCAAAGCCAGCGCTTGCGATGAAAATACCAGAGCATGCCTCCGGCGATCAGTACCATCGACATCAAGGTGAGCGGGTAGCCCAAGGGGGACTTGAGTTCGGGCATGTACTCGAAATTCATCCCGTAGACACCAGCGATGAAGCTGAGCGGCATGAAAATGGTGGTGATGACGGTGAGCACCTTCATGACGGCCGTCATGCGGTTGCTCGCGCTGGAGAGGTAGAGTTCCAACATGCCGGCGATGATGTCCCGCAACGTTTCGATGGCGTCGATCAGCTGGATGGTGTGATCGTAGACGTCTGCGAGGTAGGTTCGCGTGAATTCGGTGATGAGTTGGGATTGACCGCGCTGCAAGGTGCCGATGACTTCGCGGAGCGGCCAGACCGCTCGCCGGACGAAGAGAATATTGCGGCGTAGCGTATAGAGATCCTTCAAGACCTCGGGTTTGGGATCGGACAGCAACTGCTCTTCCACCTGTTCCGTGACTTCACCGATGCCCTCCAAGACGCCGAAGTAGTTGTCCACGATGGCGTCCATCAACGTATAGACCAAATAGTCGGCCCGCTGGGTGCGCAGGCGCCCGCGGCCGGTTCGAAGCCGTTCCCTCACCGGACCGAAGGGGTCTCCGCCGTTTTCCTGAAAGGTGAGGACAAAGCCCTGTCCGAAGACGATGCTGATTTGCTCCATCGCCAATTGCCGTGTCGGGACCGCGTAGGTCAGGGCCTTTGCGACCAGAAATGCATACGTGCCGTAGTCATCGCCCTTGGGGCGCTGTTCTGTATTGACGATGTCTTCCAGCACGAGGGGATGGAGTTGAAAGGCCGCGCCCAGTTTTTCGATCAGGCCCAGGTCGTGCAATCCACTCACATTGAGCCAGGAGACCACGTTCTCGTTCAGGAGCGCGGGGATCTCCTCCACGTTGTGGATCGGGCGTTCCTGGTGGTGATCGGCGTTGTACTGAATCAGCGTGAGGGTAATGGGGCCGGAGCGCGTTTCTCCGACTTGGACTAGGGTGCCGGGAGGCAAGCCGGCCTTGCGCGAGCGCCGACGCTTGGCTTTGGGTTTGACGACATCGGTTGGTGCGGATGGAGTTTCGGCCACGACCCGCAAGGCTCCAAGGTGACACCCAGGCGGCTCACTCTACCTGGGCCTTGGCGTTCCTGCAATGGGGAACCTGGCGAACGAGGGCTAGGCGGCTGGAGGAAGATGGGCTGTGTGTGAGGGTAAACTTGCGCCAGGGACGAAGAATTGAAAGGTGTCGCCGCCGTGTTGCTTCGCCTGATACATGGCGGTGTCGGCATGTTTCAGCAGATCATCGGTTCCCGAAGGATCCTGGGGAAACAGCGTGGCGCCGATGCTGACACCCACCGAGACGTCGCGGCCGGCGACGGCGCATGGTTGGGCGATGCTCTGCACGATGCGTTTGAGCACGGTTTCCGCACCGGCTTCGGTCGCCGTGCCTTCCAGAATGATCGTGAATTCATCGCCCCCCATCCGGGCGACAGTATCGACTTCGCGGACGCAACACCTCAGGCGGTCCGAGACGATCTTCAGGACGGCGTCACCGGCATCGTGGCCGAGGGTATCATTGATGGCTTTGAATCGGTCCAAATCCAGGAGCAGCAGGGCAAACCCCTGATTGGTCCGACGGGCGCGTCCCAATGCCTGCTCCAATCGGTCGCGGAACAAGGCCCGATTGACCAGCCCGGTGAGTTGATCGTACTGCGCGAGGTATGTGAGGCGTTCTTCCGTCCGCTTGCGCTCAATGGCATACCGAAGGGAGCGCGCCAACAGATCCCCCTGAATCTGCCCCTTGACCAAGTAGTCTTGCGCACCCTGTTGGACGGCCTGGAGGGCGGCGGTCTGGTCGGAAAATCCGCTCAGGACCACGATGGGAATGCCGGGGCTGGTCCCCTGAACCTCTTGTAGGGTTGCCAAACCGTGCCCGTCCGGGAGCGAGAGGTCCAGCAGGACGGCTTGAAAACGGTCGCGACTCAGCGCCGCCAGCGCCTGCTTCAGGTCGGTGACATGCACGACATCGAATTGGTCGGCATTCCAATCAGAAAGGATATCCTGCGCCAACTGCGCGTCGACAGGATTGTCTTCAACCAGGAGGACCTTGACCATGAAGGTGCCCGTCTCCCAAGACCTACAAGGTTAGGGATTGACCAGCCTCTAAGCAGAGTGTAGCCCGTAACTGATTGATTGCCAAAGAAATAAGTCTTTTGTTGGCTCCACGTTTTCCGGGGGCATGACCATCACCGAGGTGCGACGGGCCGTTCGACGGCTTTGCCTGCTGGGCGACCTAAGAGGAGGCTGGGTGGGACCTGTGGGGGGGGCAGGGAGGGCCTGTAGGAATTCGCTGACAAAAAAAGGCGGGAGGATCTGAGAGGTGTATCAGGCAACGGCCGGTACCGCCCACCCGCGAGGTCCGTGTATGGTGGAGACATGATGACTATCACACAGTCTCCACCACGACTCTTCCTTGTCTCTCCGAGCAGCCTGGTCCGCGTGGGAATCCGCGCCATCCTGGCCGAAGTTCCGGACCTTACGATCATCGGCGAGGCTAGTACTGGTTCGCACGCCCTTAGCGAGATCGATCGTCTCCGGCCGGACGTGGTCGTGCTTGATGCGGAGCGGGAAGAAACGGATTCCCTCTCAGTCTGCCGTGCCCTGTCGGCTGGGGAGGGGACGGTTCGGGTCCTGGTTTTAGTCGGGGCGCATCAACAAGCCACTTTGATCCAACTCGTCCAGGCTGGCGCAAACGGAGTGGTCCTCAGTCAGGATGCCCCGCGAGTGCTGCCTCACGCGGTGGGTGTTGTTACCACGACAGGAGCGTATCTCGATCCGCAGATGATTCCTTCGGCCCTCAATGCGTTGCGGGTGGCCGCACAGCCGAGATATGGAGGGGTATTGGAGCGGCTTTCTCCCCGAGAGCAGAACATTCTCCCACTGCTCGCCAAGGGAATGACGAACAAAGAAATTGCCGCCGTCCTGGGCTTGAGCGATGTCACTGTGAAGAACTACCTCCACAATCTCTTCCGCAAGCTGGGGATCACGAGGCGGTCTTGGGCTGCAGGGATTTATGAGGAGTTTGTCCGTGTGGCTGGATGTCAGCAGCGGGAGAGGGGCGCGTCCCGGCAAGGTTCCAATCAATTGCAAGCGGCGACTGCCATGGGAATCCCCTCTCGCGCCGAGGGGGTTCGCGTGCGGGGCTGACACGCCGGTCGACGGCCTTGCGAGCGGGCATTGCGCCTCATCTGGCGACCCATCCAGCCCGTCCCTCCCAAAAAGCCAACGGCCCAGCTGGTTTCCCAGCTGGGCCGCCTCGGTGTGTCATTCGATTTGGTTGCGGGGGCAGGATTTGAACCTGCGGCCTTTGGGTTATGAGCCCAACGAGCTACCGAGCTGCTCCACCCCGCACCCGAACTGTAACAAACGGTTGTTTTCACAGTCAAGGTAAGTCTTGGCCGCGTTCCGCGCATTGCGTTGTGGAGATAAGAATGATAAAGCCACACTATGCGTGTCATTTTCATGGGAACGCCGGAGTTCGCAGTGCCCTCACTGGCTGCGCTGCTGGAGTCAGATGACCAGGTCGTCGGAGTCGTCACGCAGCCGGACCGTCCGAAGGGACGGGGCCAGGAACTGGCGCCACCGCCGGTCAAGGTGCTGGCCGAGCGTGCGGGGAAGCCGGTCATCCAGCCGACCAAAATGAAGGACCCGGCGTTTGTGGACGCTCTCCGAGCCTGGCAGCCCGATGTGATCGCGGTCGCAGCTTTCGGGCGTATTCTCCCGCCGGCGGTGCTCTCGCTGCCCCCCAAGGGCTGCATTAACGTGCATGGCTCGTTGCTGCCGAAGTATCGGGGGGCTGCGCCGATTCAATGGGCCGTCATTCATGGTGAACGGGAAACCGGGATCACCACGATGTTGATGGACGAAGGAATGGATACCGGCGCAATGTTGCTCCGAGAAGTGGTGCCGATTCGGGAGGAGGATACCAGCGGAACCCTCGCTGAACGGCTGGCAACCGTCGGGGCGCGCCTGCTGATTGAAACCCTTCGGCAGCTCAAGGCCGGCGCCCTGCATCCGATCCCGCAGGCCCATGCCCAGGCCACGTTGGCGCCGCTGATCAAGAAGGAGCACGGGCTCATCGATTGGACCCTGCCGGCCGCGGCCCTTGCTCATCGGGTACGGGGATTCAACCCTTGGCCCGGCGCCTATACGTTTGCCGGGGCCGATCGGTTGACCATCTGGAACGCCACGGCCGTGAACGAAGTTGTGTCGGCAGCGGGAAGCGTGCCTCCTGGCACCATCGTGCGGGCCGCCAAGGACGGGATTCTGGTGCGGACGGGCGAGGGGTTCCTGAATATTGTCCTTCTCCAGCAAGCCGGAAGCCGTCGAATGTCGGTCGCGGACTATCTGGCTGGGCATCCACTGCCGCCGGGCCTTCGGCTTGGTCCATCGTCTGATGGCTCGACTCCTCCGTGACGAATCTTTCTCGATCATCGAGCGCAGCGTTGTCGGAGGGGCAGGGGGCCAGACAGCTGGCACTCTCGATCCTGGCCCTCGTAGGGCCGGACGGGATGTATGTGGATGAGGCTATCCAGCGCACCCTCAGCGGGGCATCCCTCGATCCTCGAGATCGAGCGCTCGTGATGGAATTGGTGCATGGCGTTCTGCGCCATCGAATGGCCTTAGATTGGCGCCTGGATCAGGTTGCCAGTCGCAAGATGGCCAAGCTCCCTCCTCTGGTGGCTGATATTCTGCGGCTGGGCGCCTATCAAGTTCTGCACCTCACCAAAATTCCCCATCGCGCAGCCGTGCATGAGGCGGTGGCGCTGGCCCGGCGACGGATTGATGCCCCGCATTGGCCGGGATTCGTCAATGCTGTCCTGCGGGCCCTGCTCCGTTCGCCGACTCCGCCGTGGCCCTCGCGGACGGAGAGCCCGGTTCAGTCCTTGGCCATTCAGTACTCGTGTCCGGTGTGGCTGGTAGCCCGTTGGATTCGGCAGTGGGGCGCGGAAGGGGCGGAGCGCCTGTGCCGGCAAGCCTGTGAAGAGCCTCCGTTGACCGTGCGAGTGAATCAGTTGCGCATGTCCCGGGAGGCGGTTCGTGCGGCCTGGGCCGCCGTGGGGGTGGAGGCGGTGCCAACCGGATACAGCCCTACCGGCCTGCATGTGGTACAGGCGGGTAGTCCCGCCCAGTTGCCGGGATATCGCGAAGGGTGGTTCTACGTAGAGGATGAGGCGGCGCATCTCATCCCGGGCATCTTGGCCCCGGAACAGGGAGAACGGGTGCTCGATGCCTGTGCCGCCCCAGGGGGGAAGGCGCTGCATAGCGCCGAGTTGATGCACGCGCGCGGGGAGATCGTGGCGGTCGATCGTGGTGAGTCCCGATTAAGCGTGCTGCGGGCCAACTGCGCGCGCTTGGGGATCGCCATGGTCACCCCTGTGGCCTACCAGTGGGCGCCCGTGGGACAAGGAGCCGCGCTGCCTGCTCCCTTGCGGGCGCTGTTCGACCGCGTGCTCCTGGATGCCCCGTGCAGCGCGTTAGGCGTGTTGCGTCGTCACCCGGAGGGGAAATGGCAAAAACAGGAGGCACAGCTGGTCGATCATCAGCGGACGCAGCGTCAATTGCTGGAGACCGTGAGCCGTCTCTTGCGGCCCGGCGGGGTGATCGTCTATAGTACGTGCTCGACGGAACCTGAGGAAACTCTTCAGGTTATCGACCACTTCTGTGAAGCCCATCGTGAATTTGTGCGCGAATCGGTCGCGCCGTGGCTTCCAGCGGCCGCCCTGCCTTTGGTCACCGAGCGAGGGGAGTTGTGCACGGTGCCTGCATCGCGAGGCGGGGACGTGGATGGTGAGTCCTCTCTTGGCCGCACCGCTCCCATGGACGCCTTTTTTGTGGCGCGACTAACGCGAAGAGCCGGATGACCAGACCCATACTGAAGATCGCTCCTTCTATTCTATCTGCGGATTTCGCGCGGCTGGCGGATGAAGTCGCGCGGCTGGAGTCTGCCGGTGCGGATTGGATTCATGTGGATGTGATGGACGGGCATTTTGTGCCCAACCTCACAGTGGGGCCGCCCATCGTCGAATCACTCCGGAAAGTCACGAAGCTGCCACTTGACGTGCACCTCATGATGACCAACCCGGACGCCTATCTTGGAGCCTTTGCCGATGCCGGGGCCGATTACCTCACCGTGCACGTGGAGGCCTGTGTGCATCTCCATCGGACGGTGCAGGCCATCAAGGAGCGCGGCGTGAAGGCGGGGGTGACGCTGAATCCTGCTACCTCCGTCTCGACGCTGGAGGACATCGTCGGCGACGCCGATTTGATCCTGGTGATGAGTGTGAATCCGGGCTTCGGCGGGCAACGATTCATTCCATCGGCGCTGGACAAGATTGCCCGGGTGCGCGACCTTCTTGACCGAACCCACAGTGCGGCGCTCCTCGAAGTCGACGGTGGGGTGAAGCCCGACAACGCTGCGCCCATTGTCGAGGCGGGAGCCGATGTGTTGGTTGCCGGTTCGGCTATTTTTTCAAGTGCGGACTATGCCCAGACCATCAAGGCGATGCGCGAAGCCGGCCAGGCGTTGTCTGGGCGCCCAGCTCCCGCACCATCGATGTCTCGGTCTCGGTAGCGAGGACGTGTGGACCGAGCGTCATTGATCGACAGCCTGCATCCCCTCGAAATCAAGGTTCTGACCACGCTTGCGTCGGCACTGTCCCCTGGTGCGCTTTCGCTGGACGCGATTCGCCAGGCCACGCAGCTTGATCCCTCCCAGCTCAATATGGCTGTGGAATGGCTATTGGCCAAAGCGCTGATCCGCGTGTCGGCGGAGAGTGTGCTGCCGTTGGTCTCGCTGACTCCGCTGGGTGAGCAGCAACAGGCGACGCGCGCGCCGCTGGAACGGATTCTGGCTGCCGTGCGTGTGGGCGCCGATCACGGCGAGACCTATACTATTCAGGACTTGTCCAAGAAGGAGCAGGTTGACCCCTCGCAACTCAGCGGGATCGTCGGCACGCTCAAGAAAGAAGGCGCGATCCTGATCATACAGGGCGGCTACGTGCAGGCCACCGGGCGTGGCAGTGCCACGGCAGACACCCTTCGAGTGTTGCTCGATCGGGTCCGGGCCGGTACGTTGGAATGGGGGGCGCTTTCGGAGGCGGAGCAGGCCGTGGTCCGGCAGCATGCCGTGCGTCGAGGTAACACGGCGGAGCCGTTTCGGGTCGAAGAACGGGTCCTCCGTGATTTCTCGCTGACCGATGTCGGGCAAGAGGCCGCTGCGCAGCTCAAGGAGCTCGGATCTGCGGAGGAGGTCACCCAACTCACGCCCGAGATGTTGAAGGATGGATCCTGGCGGTCCAAGCGATTCAGGAAATACACGATTAGTCTGCGTCCGCCCCGTGTCGCACCGGGGAAGCGGCACGCGTATCGGCAGTTTCTCGATACGGTCAAGACCAAACTGGTCAGTATGGGTTTTCAGGAAATGCGGGGTGAGCTGGTCGAAACCGAGTTTTGGGGAATGGACGCGTTGTACATGCCCCAGTTTCACCCGGCCCGTGACATTCACGACGTCTATTTTGTCAAGTCGCCAAGCCATGCCACGGAGATCCCGCAGCCGTTTCTGTCCGCGGTGCATGCTGCCCACCAAAACGGCGGCAAGACCGGCTCCGCTGGCTGGGGCTATGCCTTCGACGAAGTCCGGACCAAGCGGTTGATACTCCGAAGCCAGGGCACGGCCGTCTCGGCGCATTGCCTGGCGAGCGGTCCGCGGATCCCTGGGAAATACTTTTCCATCGCGCGGTGTTTCCGCTATGACCAAGTGGATGCCACCCATGCCACGGATTTTTTTCAGATCGAAGGGATCGTGCTGGGGCCGGATATCACATTCCGTACCCTCCTCGGCCTGTTGAATTTGTTTGCTCGTGAAGTCGCCCAGGCGAAGGAAAGCAAATTTCTTCCGGCCTATTTCCCGTTTACGGAGCCGTCGGTCGAATTGCATGTCCGCCATCCCAAGCTCGGATGGATGGAGCTGGGTGGTGGGGGCTTGTTCCGGCCCGAAGTGACCATGCCATTGGGTGTGAACGTCCCGGTGATCGCCTGGGGGCTGGGGCTGGACCGCATGGCGATGGTCGCCTTGGGGATCCACGATATCCGGGATTTGTTTACCGGTGATTTGGACATGATTCGGACGACCAGAGGGCGATTCTAGCCGGAGCCAGCCGCGCGATCATGCCGACGATCAATTTTCATCCCCGCGAGCTTGAACAGTTGCTGGTCCCGGCCAAGGGAAAAGCGGCGGCGTTGACGTCCGCCCAGATCGAAGCACTGCTGCCGTTGGTCAAGGGTGAAATCAAGGGGCAGGACTCCGAAACCGGCGAATGGCGTGTGGAGTTGCAGGACAGCAACCGGCCGGATCTCTGGTGTTGCGAAGGGATTGCCCGTCAAATCCGCATCAAGCGCCGGGGGCGTGCGGAAATCTACCCCTTTTTCACCTCCAAGCAGACGCCTAGCCGGCAGATTCGTGTCGGGCGTGGCATGGAACGCGTGCGTCCCTACGTCGCCGCCTGTGCGGCCATCGGCTACGAGGTGACCCAGGCAGGCTTGGCTCAACTCATTCAGACGCAAGAAAAGTTGGCCGATATCTTCGGACGCAAACGCAAAACAGTCTCAATCGGCGTGTATCGACTGGCGGCGATTGAGTTTCCCGTCAGGTACGAACTGGTCGCCCCGGAGAGCGTCCGGTTCACGCCGTTGGGGATGGATACCGCGATGACCCTTGGAGAAATTCTGATGGTCCACCCCAAGGGCCTGGAATATGGGGGCATCGTCGCGGGACGGGAGCAGGTGCCTATTCTGCGTGACCAAGCCGGGCACGTGTTGAGTTTCCCGCCCATCATCAACAGTCGGGAAATCGGGGAAGTGCGGGTCGGTGATCGCGATGTGTTCGTGGAAGTGACCGGGACGGACCTCTCGATGGTCATCTTGGCCCTGAATATCTTCGCCGTGAATCTGGCGGACCGAGGTGCCCGGATCGAACCCGTGGAGATTGCCTATCCCGTGAAGACCCCGATGGGCAAGCGAGTGCGTACGCCCTGCGATTTCGGAAAGGCGCGCACCATTCCGTTGACGGCCATAGAAACGGCCCTGGGTGATTCCCTCGGGGGGGAAGAGGTGCGCCGTACACTCCGTGCCTATGGGTACGAGGCGACCGGGACCGGGTCCATAGTCAAGGTCAAGCTGCCGCCTTATCGGAACGACCTGATGCACGCGGTGGACGTGGTGGAGGATGTGGCGATCTGTCGTGGGTATGAAAGCTTTGCGCCGGTCATGCCGCATCAGTTTACGGTCGGTGGGCTGTCGCGGATTGAAGAGCGCTCCGATCGGGTGCGCGATCTTATGGTGGGGATGGGATACCAGGAGGTCATTTCAAACATTCTGGGGAGTCGACAGGATTACGTCGAGCGGATGCATACGACCGGCACGCCGTGGGGCGAGGCGGTGGAGGTGGATAATGTCATGTCCCTCAGCTATGCCTGTCTTCGCCCCTCGATGCTCCCCTCACTCCTTCGTGTGGAGACCGCCTCCGGGCGAGCCTTTTACCCGCACCGCCTTTTCGAAGTTGGCGAGATCGCCAAGCCTGATTCCTCCAGTGTCGTAGGGTCGCGCACCAGCTTGGCATTGGGTGCTCTCGCAGTGCACGCCGGCGTCACATTTTCCGAAATCCACTCCGCCCTTGATCTGCTGCTGTACTACCTGGGCTATACGTATGAGCTCAAACCGGTGGCCCATCCTTCCTATCTGGATGGCCGGGCTGGGCATGTGCTCATCGGTGGGCAGGTGATGGGAGTGATCGGCGAGCTCCATCCTGGCGTACTCGAGCAGTGGCAGGTCACCGTTCCTGCCGCCGCGTTTGAGCTGGATCTCAGCGCGCTCCCCGACTCCGACTAACGTCGATCCTGTCTCCAGAGATCCAACGGTCCTGCGGGCCGGGCTCGTGGCTCGCGCTCCTCATGTCTGCGTGAACGACCTTTCTGCCGCTGAACACACAAAAGCCCTGGAGGAGTGATCTCCCCCAGGGCCCCTTGAGACACGTGGTGGAGGTAACCTAGGTGGTCGCCGGAACCTGTTGGCGAGCCATCGCAACGAGCTGCTCAAAACCGCTCGGATCCTTGATCGCCATGTCGGACAACGACTTGCGATCAAGGAGCACATTGGCTTTCTTGAGCGCATTCATGAACCGAGCATAGGTCAGACCGTGCTGGCGGACGGCTGCGCTGATGCGGGTGACCCAAAGCTGCCGGAAGTTCCGTTTCCGCTTCTTCCGCTCCCGATAGGCATACTGCTGGCCCTTGTCGACTGATTCGGTTGCGGAGCGGAAGAGCCGGCTCTTCGCGCCGTACTGACCTTTCGCCAGTTTAAGACGTTTTTTCCTTCGTGCGCGGGTTTTAGGCCCGCCTTTTACGCGTGGCATGGTCGTGTGCTCCTTGGTTGTCTTCGAATCCTGATCGTCGAACGGGTCTAGCGCGGCAGGATGCGATGCATCACCTGCTGCTGACCGGGGGCGACCTCCTTGGTCCCCGACAGGCGCCGCTTGCGAGAACGATTCTTAGAGGTCAAGAGATGGCGGCGACCCGCTGGTTTAAAGACGACGCGCCCCGATCCCGTCTTCTTGAATCGCTTGCTTGCGCCTGCGTGTGATTTTGTCTTTTGCCCTGCCATAAGGATGCCTCGTTGTAAAGGTGGTGGGGATCGTGTTCAGTTCTTGGGCGCGACGACCATGATCAAGCTCCGCCCTTCCATGCGGGGCGCATACTCAATGGTGGCTGCATCGGTCAGCTGTTCGATGACGGACTGCATCACGCTCCGTCCCAGTTCAAGGTTCGCCATCTCACGCCCCCGGTAGTTGACGCTCACCTTGGTCTTATTGCCTTCGCTCAAAAAACCACGGATTTGCCGGACTTTGATCTCAAGATCGTGTTTGTCGGTCCGGGGTCTCAGCTTGATCTCCTTGACCTGTGTGGACTTCTGGTGTCGTCGGTTCTGGTGGTCTTTCTTGCTGAGTTCGTACTTGTACTTCCCATAGTCCA
>FKKE01001156.1_pt1 | contig 73074 bp, 82 predicted proteins | sample 1106331 | NCBI WGS metagenome assembly FKKE01 (sample SAMEA3931202, study PRJEB13176) | freshwater metagenome | biome: Drinking water system; feature: drinking water; material: freshwater | place: China | collected 2013-02-06 | reverse complement strand
CTTTTTCCGGTCATCCGGACGCGCATTGCCAAGATGGCGATCGGGGATATGAAGGTTGCCATTGACAGCGGCGCTCAAGGCGTTTTCTTGGCGCCGCATCAGGTGACTTGGGATTATTTCCTTCAGATATGCGAGTGGATATGCAAGGATCACCCGGATTTCTTTATCGGGGTGGACTTATGCGCGCATGACGTGCGCCGGGCGTTTGAAATAGTGCCCGAGTGTGTGTGCGCCGTTTGGGTCGCCGATCCGAGCTTCCAAGATATGAACAATCCGCGAGCGGAAGAGCTTGCGAAGGAGAATCGCAAGATCATCGAAGGAAGAATCAATCCGCCGATCTATTTCGGAAGTATTGCCTTCCGCAATCACGAAATGAGGGGGCATATCGTGGCCGCAGCTGTCCATGCGGCGCGATGCATGGATGTGATCGTTACGAGCGGGAATACCGCAGATTCCCCGCCGCTGCCGGAAAAGATCGCGCTTATGCATCAGGAAGTTCCCAACATGCCGATCGCCCTTGCGGCGCGGGTTACTCCGGAGCAAACAAAGCCCTATCGTAAGTGCGTGAAATTCCTCCTCGTGGGGGAATCGGTACGAAAATCGTCGGGCTACAAACTCGATCCCTCAAAAGTGCGCGCATTTGCTCAGGCGTGGTGCTGAGCCATGCGTACTACTTCCCCAGTCCCGCAGAAGATTCGAAATGATCTTCTGCGGGATTTTTGTGTACATGAAAAGCCCCGGCTTGCAATCGCAAGCCAGGGCTTTGAACAGCCTGTCTTCGCCCGGCTTTACGGTTCAACCGGAAGGAAAGGAAGGCTGGAACTCACTTTGATATACCGAGCCCGGTGATATCCGTTCTCTTCGATTGACTCGATCCGCTGGGCAAGGTAATTCTCGAAGTCCCGGAGTTCCTTCTTGAATATCTGCATATCTCTCCGGTACTTTTGAGGGTCGGCGGGATATAGCGCGTCCTTCATCTGGATCATCGCGTCGAACTGGCTCAGGCGGGATTCGAATTTCCTGAGATCATCTTCAAACTCCGCGATCTCCCGAGCGGGAACTGTCCTCAAGAGAATTCTTCGAACCCGGAACTCGGCCTCTTCTGATGATTCGAGGTTGAACGGAAAGCGCCGTTGGGTCCGTATCGTCAAACGGACAGACGTGCCGACTTTTGAGAGGTCGTTTCCCGTCGTTATCCGTGCGGCCTCCATCCCCGAGTAAACCGGCACTCCGTCGATTGCAAGGAGCTCGTCGCCTTTGCGGATGCCGGCATCCTGGGCCAGCAGGCTGTAGACTTCGGCGACGATGGGGGTGAGTCTGCCGTAGACGATCCCGGTTCCGACGAGCGGTTTCTTGAGGTCGTCCGCCTTTTCCTGCAGCTCGCTGGCGTGGGAATGGAAGATCGCTGACCGGTCGCTCAGGGACTGGAAATAAACCTTTTCATCGGTGTCCTCGAAATCAACATGGGTGCTGGGGAATACGAGCGTACACGCGGAGAGGAGAAGGGACGTCGCAATGATTGCCAGTACCTTTCTCATAGAAATACCTCCTGGTTGGAAAAGGCCTTTGCCGATACTTTATAGACTCGGGGTTTTTTAGTAAAGCTCAATCTGGCTTATTGACTTTTTCTCGCTTCCGCTTACTCTTGGCGTAGCTCTGTTCCATATGAATATCAATCGGAATTCACATTTAGCGAGGGGGAATTGATATGAATAATGCCTACGAAAAGGCGGGTGTTAATTACGGGGATTTGGATCCGTTCAAACGCGCTGCCCTCGAGTTTGCTCTGCCGACGGGGCAAAACCTTCCGAAAGGATATGTCGAAGTTACGGAAAGCCGCGGCGAAAGCGCATATGTCATCGATATCGGCGACCGCTACATCGCGCACGTCGAAGAAGGTCTCGGCACGAAGAACCTCGTCGCCGACACAATGCTTCTCGAGACCAACGTGCTCGGCTATCGCAGAGTCGCTCAGTGTGCGGTGGCAATGATCGTGAACGATCTCATCACCTGCGGCGCGCGGCCGCTTTCCGTTCTCATGCACTGCGCATCGGGGGACTCGGCATGGTTTCGGGATGTTGCCCGTTTTCGGAATCTGCTCGAGGGTTGGAAAATAGGCTGTGATCACGCCATGGCATCCTGGGGAGGCGGGGAAACTCCTGCCTTGAAGGGCCTCGTGAATCCGGAGTCGATCGTCTTGAGCGGCTCGGGAGTCGGCGTCATTGATCCCAAGGAGCGGTACATCAAGGGCGACATCGAGCCGGGCGATCAGATCCTTCTGTTCGCCAGTTCGGGCATCCATGCCAACAGCCTCACGCTTGCCCGGAAAGTGGCCGAAGGCCTTCCTGACGGATACAAGACCGTCTTGCCCGACGGCAGAATGTATGGCGAGGTCCTTCTGGATCCGACCTACATCTACGCCGAGTTGATGGAGAAATGCTTTGAGGCTGGCGTGCGCATCCATTACGCCGTGAACATCACGGGCCACGGATGGCGCAAGCTGATGCGCCATCCCGGCGGGTTCGCGTACATCATCGAGGAGTTGCCGCCGGCACTCCCGATCTTCAAGTTTCTCCAGCAGCAGCTTCAGATCGATGATCTGGAGATGTACGGAACGTTCAATATGGGAGCCGGCTTCGCGCTTATTGTTCCGCCTGGAGATTTCTCGCCGGTTGCGCGCATCGTCATGCACGGCAACCTCAAGCATCCATTCGCGATGATTCCGGCCGGGTTTGTGGCAAAGGACACTCGGAGGCGGGTATATATCAAACCCCTGAATATCGAGTTCCTGAGCGACTCCCTCAATATTCGTTGAAGAGTCGATGACCCGGGGCGCGAGAGCGCGCCCCGGGCCTTTTAATTTCCTCAAAAAATCAGTATTATACCGACGTATGAGATTGGAGTTTCACAATCATGTAATCGACCGGATTGCTGTCTTAAACGGCGTATTGTCCGGCATTGCGCTTTATCCGCAGGTGTGGAGAGTGCTTGCCACGGGAGATATGAGCGGAGTATCCATCGCTACTTTTTCCATCATATCTCTGAACAGCGCCGTATGGGTGCTGTACGCCATGCATCGGGGCCTGATCGCGCTCGGTATTGCCTCCGTGCTTAATTTCTTCGCGTCGTTCATGATGGTATCGATTCTCTTTTGGTTTTAAATATTGCGGGATCGTCTAATGGTAGGACAGCGGCCTTTGGAGCCGTTTATCTTGGTTCGAATCCAAGTCCCGCAGCAAATTCAAATTGAATGTCGATACTGAACGCAATAAAACAAAATGGTTTTGCTGAACTAAAAACCTCTATTTCCGATGATGTAGTAAAGGCGATGGACGGATTTGAAAGGTTTTTGAATTACGATTTTGCTGAGCGGAAAAAGTGGACCTTTGATACGGCTCGAATGGTTAATTCTCAAATTGGATACGTACCGAGAGAAGGCGGCATTAATCCAATGACTCGGCAACCTTACGACTTCAAGGACGTTTTTCATTTCGATCGTTCTCTTCTAGCAAGGGCTAAGGAAAGAGGATTGAATGTCGCTGAATGGAAAGATTGGTTTGAGGCGTTAGAAAATTTGTATAAAAAGGGTGAAGATATTTGCTCGAAAGCTGCAGAAGAATTGGATACACTACATCCGGGCCTTAAAATTATGGAAAGAATTAAGCATATCGAAGGAAATGATATACTTCGTCTTCTTCATTACCACATGAAAAAAGGTGAAACAGGAGTTTTGGGTCGAGGCCATACCGATGAATGGCTTTTCACGGTAAATTTCGGAGAAAATATTCCTGGGTTGCGGGTAGGAGAGCAGGGGAATATGCAGTTTATTGCAAGAGACAAAAATACTGCCATTCTTTACCCTGGCAAGAAAGCAGAGTCTCTGACAAACGGAGATTTAAAAGCCTTATACCATGAAGTCGTAGATCCGCAACTTAAGGAAGATTTTAAAGATAGATTTGCGGTGACATTTTTCTTTGATGCAAATGTGCCGGCTGGTAGAATGATGTAACTGTTGGCCTTGTTGGTTTTAATAAATAAAAATTTCAGGGATATCGCGATAGGGGATATATGAAAACAATATTTGTTGATGCGATAGATGCCTTTGTTGTCAAAACTGAAAATGGCTTTGAAATTTATGAACCAATGAGAAAAATGCTCGATGAATTTCCTAACAGAAAAATAATTCTCACGGGAGCGAATGATGAGCAATTTAAAAAATTTGGCTTAGATAAAGTGCCATATGAGGTTTTTACATTAAAGCATAATCCAGAGAAGACCGATCCAAAATATTACAAAATAATACTCAAAATTTTTGATCTGAAGCCGGAGGATGTTATTTATTTTGAGCACAATCCTGAAGCAGTAAAAAGTGCCCAATCGGTTGGTATAAAAACTCATTTTTGGGATAATAAGAAAAGACCTTTGCGAGAATTGGCGATTTTCTTGGAACACAATACTCAGTAATCGCCGGAGCGAAACAGATGCTGCCTCAGACATGTTTCAGTACGTATGAAAAAAAGCTCAACGATAATTCTTCAGGCGGTCATCGTGCTCATCGGCATTGGCGTTTTTGCCTGGATGCTGTGGGAACCGTGGGTCGAGGGCGTGAACGCGAACGCAACGACAATCTCTGAAATATATTTCGACGATCCGTTCTTGGCGTATGCATATACCGCCTCCATCGCGTTTTTCGTAGCACTCTATCAGGCCTTCAAAGTATTGGGATACGTTCGGCAAAACAGGACATTCTCAGATGAGACCGCGAAAGCGCTGCGGACGATCAAATATTGCGGGAGCACGCTTGTCGCGTTTATCGTTGCGGCAGAAGCCTACTTGATGATAGTCCGTCCTGGCGATGATATCGCGGGCGGGGTGTTCATCGGCCTTCTGATCATTATCGCCTCTGGCTTGATGGCGATTGTCGCGGATATGCTTGAGGGGGTCGTACAACGTGTTGGGAATATGGAAGGAAACGTATGAAAGAAAACGATAAGACAAAACATCGGATCTATACGATGAGCTTCGCAGCGGTTTACCCGATGTATATTCAGAAGGCGAAGAGAAAGGGGCGCACGAAAAAAGAAGTCGACGAAATCATCCGCTGGCTGACAGGCTATACCCAGAAAGGGTTGGAAGCGCAATTGAAAAAAGAGGCAGACATCGAGACCTTTATTAGGAAAGCTCCCAAAATGAATCCTTCGCGAAAGCTGGTCACGGGCGTTATCTGCGGTGTTCGGGTTGAAGACATCAAGGACCCGATTGTGAAAGGGATTCGATATTTGGATAAATTGATCGACGAGTTGGCAAAGGGCAGGGAGATGGAAAAGATTTTGCGGAAGTAAAAATTACAGTGAAAAATACCCCACTATTCAAATATCATCTCATCGCATTCGTCGTCGGCTCTCTTGGTATTGCCGCATATTTCTTTCAAAAAATATCGGCGCTCTACGGAGCCGCCCAACTGGCAAGCGTCGTTCTTTTCGTGACTCTCATTGTCTATATCATCGCGTTCGGCCTTATCTGCGGCGTGTCATACATACTTTTCAAGGTTGCTGTCCAGAGAAAAATAAAAAAGAATTATCATGAATAAAACACTTGTTGGTATTATTGTGGCTGTTGTCGTTCTTGTTGGAGGGTTTTTTGCTCTGAATTCGTATATCTACAATGAAAAGCAGGCGGATGTGGCGGCGGATTATAAAAGCGCGGAATATGTCATTGAGGGGAAGCGCGTGAAGCTGGGGACTGGGGGAACTCAATATTTTGGCAATGAAGTACGGAAGGATTTGAATGGCGATGGCCGCGAGGATATCATTTTCTTACTGACGCAGAATAGCGGGGGTTCAGGAACATTTTTCTATGTCGTAGCCGCGCTTAACGAAGGAAACGGATACGTTGGCACAAACGCAGTATTTCTTGGCGATCGCATCGCTCCGCAAACAACAGAATCGGGAGCGGGTGATTCAATCATCGTCAATTTTGCAGATCGAAAATTAGATGAACCCATGACCGCACGGCCGTCAGTGGGGAAGAGTATGTGGCTTAAGATAAAAGATAATACTCTCCAAGCAGCAAAATGAAATAGCGCATTTTCATGGGATACGAACGGCTGAAAAATCTAGAAAAGGAAGAAAAGTACGTTTTTCACGGTTCCGGCGAAAAAATAGAAGAATTCGAACCTCGACAGGCGCATACAATAATCAACGGTGAGCATGTACCGGACGGAAAGCCGGCGATTTTCGCTTCGCCGGTTGCGGATTACGCATTTTTCATGGCGATTGTTAATAAAGTCAATTGTCCGGATGGTGTTCGCTCCGGCACTTCATGGTCGGATCAAAAAATTGAGTTCAAAGCGACTCAGAAAACGCTTGATCAATTGAATAAGGACAGCGCTGGCTATGTCTATATTTTCAAGCGTGCTGATTTTGAAGCGCGAAACTCACATGAATGGGTAAGTCATGCAAACGTAAAGCCAATTGAGGTGATAGAAGTCCGCTGGTCAGATTTCCCGCAAAAGATTACTGTTATTCCAGATGAAGAAAGCGAAGAGCGTAGATGAATATATAAAGACGGCGCCAAAGGAAGCGCGCGGGATGCTTCGCACGATCCGCAAAATTGTGAAGTCAAACGCGCCGAAGGCGCTGGAGAAGTTGAGCTACGGCATTCCATACTATTCTCTCAATGGCAGATTGCTTTATTTCGGATATGCCAGTAAGCATGTCGCGCTCTATATGATGGGTGGCCCTATCCGTGCATTCAAGAAAGATGTGAAAAAGTATTCGACGTCTGCCGGCGGAACTATCCGCTTTCCGTTCGGCAAACCGCTTCCTATTGCGCTCATCAAAAAATTCGTGAAGTTTCGGGTCAAAGCGAATGAGAAGAGATAAATAATGCATGGCAAATATATATAATTCAAAAATAATTCGGGATCTTTACGCGACCTCAAATACGGATGAAGCGGAAAGATTATTAGAGGAGATTGAAGAAATTAAAGATCCTATTTTTCTCTGGCCACTTTTTGATGCTTATGCTCGGTTTAAGGAAACTTCTATTCCCCATTATTTTATCTCCGCGCTGAACCAAATTGACTCCCGGGAAGTTATCGAAATTTTAAAAGAAATTATAGGAGATCCGCACGTGACACCCTTAGTTTTTACATATGCACTTGAAGGATTTTTAAAATATGAATACTTTGATGAAATCATTACTTCACGAGCGAAATCAATTCTTATAGAATTCTCAGTTAGAAAAACCAATATTAATTTTCCAACACTTTTATCCTATTTAGAAAAGGGCGGATCACTTAAAGATATTGACGTTCATCTTAAAAATATTTTTGAAAGTGAAAAATTTTATACAGAAGATAGATTAGATGCGTTGAATTTTCTTCTAAAATCAGATTCGAAAAAATGGTTCAACTACTATATTGAACATTATTCTGAAATACCAAATCAATCTACAGAAATTCTTTTGAGTAAGGCTGTTTTAACATGGAAAGGAGTATTAGTTGATAAATTAATTGAAAAAATTGAGAACTCTAGAAATCCTAGAGCTATTGAAATAATACAAAAAAATAAGGAAAAGGTTACGAAAGAAATAAAAGAGGAAGCAAAAAATGAATCCGTTATTTTCCCGAATAGTGCCATCATTAGTGAGATAATGGATTTGCGAGGAAAAATTAATTTACTCTCGCAGAATCACGTTGCTTTAGCTACAGCATTTTTCCCTCCTAATGAAACTATTTTTAAACAATTAAAAGCCGTATCTAGTGAAGAAGAATTAAGAGGGAACTGTATCCAATTAAGATCATTTATCCAGAATATAAATCCAGAGGCTCAAAATCACGGGCTCACATTTGAAGATAGTAAAGAGATTTTAAATGATATGTCAGAAGCAGATTTTAAAAAATCGATTAATCAATTCCATCTTTTTCTTCGGGTTAAAGGTATAAATGTTGATAGCGATTTATATGGATTAAGGACGCTTAATCGAATTTTAAATTTATTTGCTCATCCGGAAGGTAAAACGGATTTATTAAATGCCCTTACAAAGTTAAAGGTTGATGACTTATATAAACAAGGAGATTGGAATTCTCTTCAAAGATTGTTTCTCAATTTATATCTTCAATCTCTCAAAAAACTTCATCAAAACGTTTTAACGTAAGAAAATAATTTCCTATAAGTCTTAATCTAGATGACCTATATCAATCCATACATTAGTTTTAACGGGAAATGCCGGGAGGCGATGACGTTCTATAAAGAATGCATCGGCGGGGAATTGTCGATTCAGACAATCGGCGAGTCGCCGATGGCTGGCAAAATGCCCAATGCGTCCGATAGCGACGTTATGCACTCAAGTCTCATGAAAGATGGCAAGGCGCTGCTTCTTGCTTCCGACATGGGGCCGGATAATCTCGAGGTCGGCAATGTACTGAGCATTACCTTAAATTGCGACAGCGAGCAGGAGATCCGCTTGGTATTCGAAAAGCTTTCTCAAGGCGGGACGGTAAAGTCGGAACTCCAGGAACAGTTCTGGGGTGCAATTTATGGCGAGGTTTTCGACAAGTATGGCATCAAGTGGCTTTTGAATTATCAAAAAGTAAAACAATGAAACTATGAGCAAAAATAAAGTATCAGGATTTGAAATTCCCGTCTCAAATTTTAAGGAGCTTCAGAAGTTTTATGACAGCGTTTTTGATTGGAAGTGGGAAATGTTGAGCGAAGAGGGTGCCATGGCAATTACGACCGAGAGCGATAAGGAGTTTAATCCGACGGAACCGGGCGGCATCAATGGCGGATTCTACCCGCGAGCATCAAAAGATCAGCGGCCTTCCATCATCGTGGAGACAGATTCCATCGACGAAACTCTTAAAGCAGTGGAGAAGGCTGGAGGGAAAATCCTTAATCCGAAGCACTCGCTCGGCGATGATTGGGGCTGGATGGCCGATATCGCCGACCCGGAAGGCAATGAGCTCACGCTCATGGAAAAAGCGAAGAAATAATTGACGCATATGAATATTGGAACGAATTTCGCCATTTTCATCCTTTTCTTCGGAGTCTCGCTTCTCGAGGCCTTTCAGACCGGCAACTGGCTGAAGGCGCTTTTTTGGCTTGCCATCGGTTCGGTATTTCTCCGCGCGGATTTCATTAAAAAGAAATAATTATGAGAAAAATAATCGTACTGGAATTCATCACGCTCGATGGCGTCATGCAGGCGCCCGGCGGGCCCGACGAAGATACCGACGGCGGATTCAAATACGGCGGGTGGACGTTTCCGTATTTTGACGACTTCGCAGGCAAGGTAATGGAAGAGCAGATGAAGCAGCCCTCCGATTTGCTCCTGGGCAGAAAAACGTATGATATTTTCGCATCATACTGGCCAGAGCATGAGGACAACTGGCCCGGCGTCAACGACGCGACGAAATATGTCGTATCGAACACGCTCTCTCAGCCGGGATGGAAAAATTCGGTAGTCATCAAGGGCGATGTGGTTGCGGAGATAAAGAAGCTCAAAGCCGGCGAAGGACCTGACTTGAAAGTATGGGGTAGCGGCAATCTCGTCCAAACGTTGTTGAAAAATGATCTGGTGGATGAATTGCTGCTCAAAATATTTCCTGTCACGCTTGGGACAGGGAAGCGCCTCTTTGCCGAAGGCACCATTCCTGCGGCCTTCAAGCTGACCGACGGCAAAGTCTCGCCGAGCGGCGTTATCTTTGCCAATTACCAGCGCGCCGGCGACGTTAAAACCGGCTCGTTTTAGAAAACAAAGCGCCCGTTTCGGGCGCTTTGTTTTTGTGGTATGCTATGAAGTAATTTCTATACTGTTTTAATAAATACTATGAATAAACTTATCATACTCGTGGTTGTGGTTCTTGTCGGGATTGGCGCCTTTATCTGGGCTCCGAAATCAGGCGGCCCGGGCATGCCGCAGGAAATCGGGAATGCCCCAATGCAGAAAGCCGACGACTCGATGATGAAGAATGAAGAGGCCCCTGCGGCGGCTTNNGAATCCTACGCTCCGGAAAAATTAGCGCGCGCCGCAACTGGTGACGTAGTGCTTTTCTTCCGCGCCTCGTGGTGTCCGACGTGCCGAACGCTTGATGCCGATATCCGGGCGAAGCAGGGGGAAATTCCGGCCGGAGTGACGATTCTTGATGTTGATTATGACAATTCAACGCCGCTTAAGCAGAAATACGGCGTTACGTACCAGCATACGCTCGTGCAGGTTGATGCGGACGGGAATCAGATCGCGAAATGGACCAGTTCGCCGAATCTTGCCGACATACTTGCGCGCACGAAATAACCCATGACGTTTTTCATAGTTTCTTTTTTGGCGGGGCTTCTCACCGTTCTTGCTCCGTGCATCCTGCCGGTGCTTCCGGTGATAGTAGGGTCTTCTGCGAGCGGCAGAAGTCGGGCCACGCCCTATATCGTGGTCGGGTCACTTGCCGTCTCGATCATTCTTTTCACATACGTCCTCAAGGCATCTACCGCGCTTATCATGGTCCCTCCCGAATTCTGGATGTATCTCTCGGGGGGTATTCTGGCGCTTTTCGGCGCGACTCTCCTTTTCCCGGCGATGTGGGAGAATATTCCGGGTTTGGCGAGGCTCGCCAGCGGCTCGAATCAGCTCTTGGGAGCTGGGTATAGGCAAAAAAGCGTTATGGGCGATATTGCGGTGGGAGCTGCGCTCGGACCGGTGTTTTCCACGTGCTCGCCGACGTATTTCGTGATTCTCGCTTCAGTGCTTCCTGTCTCATTCGCACGCGGTACGGCATATCTTCTGGCGTATGTACTCGGGCTCTCGCTCATACTTCTTCTGATAGCGCTTCTCGGCCAGCGGTTTGCCGATCGTCTTGCGGGCATCTCTGACCCGCGCGGGTATCTTAAGCGCGGTATAGGAGTTCTTTTTATTCTTCTTGGAATCGCGATTGCCACCGGGTACGAGAAAAAGCTCGAAACAGCGATTCTCGATAGCGGCTATTTTGATATTACCAAGCTGGAGCAGCTGCTGCTTAAACGCGTTCAACAATGAGAAACGAATATGTCGTCGCGGGCATCATCCTCGTATCCGTTGGCATCGGCTTGGCAATTGTTTTTGCAGCGCCGATGACGGAAAAAATGCCGGTGATCGGGGATATTTTTGCCGAAGAGCGGTATAAGGAAATAACCAATCCGGCGGGATTCGTGAATACGAGCGGGATTACGATTGGCGAGTTGGTTGGGAAGAAAGTAGTTCTGGTTGATTTTCTCACCTATAGCTGCATCAATTGCCAGCGCACGTTCCCGTATCTGAATGCCTGGTATAAAAAATACAAAGATCAGGGCCTCGAAATAATCGGGATTCATACGCCCGAATTCGCCTTCGAAAAAGACATCGAGAACGTGCGCAGGGCGATGAATCAGTTCGGTATCGTCCATCCGATTGTTTTGGACAACGATTATGCGACGTGGCGCGCATACGGCAACCAATACTGGCCGCGCAAGTATCTCATAGATATCCGCGGGGATATCGTTTATGACCATATTGGCGAAGGCGCGTATGAAGAGACGGAAATGAAAATCCGGGAACTTCTCGGCGAACGCGCAAAAGTGCTTGGAGAGGGAGAAATGCCGAATGAGGTGCCGCTTGCCGCCTCCGAAATCTCAAAAATTCAAAATTTTGCCCAGAGCCCCGAAACATATTTCGGCTCGAAGCGGAACGAATATCTTGCAAACGGCCTGGTTGGGCGGCCAGGAGTCCAGACGCTGAAATTGCCGGCTACATTCAAACCGAATGCCCTTTATCTGGGAGGGACGTGGAACTTTACTCCCGAACATGCCGCCGCTACTACGGGGGCGAGCGTCGTGTACCGGTATTACGGCAAAGAGGTGTATATCGTGGCAAGCAGCGAAACTCCGGTCGGCATGGAGGTATGGCAGGATGGGAAGCTGATCGGTGCCGAAGCGGGGGAAGACGTCGATAAAAACGGAATCGTAACTGTCCAGGCAAGCCGGCTCTATAAACTTATCAGGAACCCGGAAGCGGGCGATCACGTACTGGAATTGCGGATAAAAGATCCCGGCGCGCTTCTCTTCGCATTTACGTTTGGATAAGGAAAAGCTCATTCTTCGCTTTGCAGGTGAGGTGCTTTCACACGAGAAAATCGTGCCGGTTGAAGTAATTGAAGTAACGGAAAAAGATCTGCCGTTACATATCGAAATTAAGGATTTTTAATTACCCATTAGAATGTCTAAGGAACGAAACAAGGCTGTGCCGGCTGTGTATGTCATATTACGCCATGATGGGAAGGTTTTACTCATGGAACGGAAGAATACCGGATATTATGACGGTCATTATTCTTTGTGTGCCGGCCATGTCGACGCGGGTGAACTGCCGATTCCCGGCATGATTCGCGAAGCGAAAGAAGAATTGGGCATTACATTCGATCCAAAAGATCTCAAGCTTGTGCATGTAATGTATCGTGAAAAGCACGACGATACGGGTGATCGCATGGATTTCTTTTTCGAGACTGAGCATTGGTCCGGGGAAATTGAGAATAAAGAACCGCATAAGTGCGGGCATATCGGGTGGTTTGCGTCTAATGAGTTGCCGAAAAATATCATGTCGCATGTGAAGTTCGCATTAGAATGCGTTCAGAAGGGGATTATGTATTCCGAACTTAGCGCAAAAGACATTAAGAATCTCAGTGCATAATGTGCATAATCTATCTTGTACGATTGCATGGGCTTTTTGATATAATTTAAGAAGCTTATTATTAATATTTTTCATATGTTAAATCCGAATAAGACGGGAGCGGCGGTGGGAGTGTTTGCGGGCTTGGTACACCTCGCATGGGCGGCATTGATTGGGCTCGGATGGGCGCAGGGACTCTTAGATTCCGCGTATGAGCTTCATATGGTGAAAGTCGCGACGACCGTGCAGGCCTTCGATCTCGGCACTGCAGTCATGCTCGTCATCATGGCGACGATCGTTGGTTATATCGTCGGCTCGGTGTTCGCGGCAGTCTGGAACTGGATCCAGCGCTAAGCGGCTATGCGGCACTCGCTTCGCATTGGCCTTAATTTCGGTGTGACGTCCGGGGTCATTACGACCCTGGGTTTGCTGGTCGGCCTCTATTCCGGAACGCATTCGAAGGCGGTTGTCGTCGGAGGCATTTTGCTGATCGCCATCGCCGATGCGTTTTCCGATTCCATCGCGATCCATATTTCCGAGGAGTCGTCCGGATCGCATTCGGAACGCGCGATCTGGGAGATAACGCTGTTCACGTTTGTCTTTAAATTCCTGTTCGCGCTGACATTCGTCGTACCCGTGCTTTTCCTCGATCTCCGGTATGCGATCATGGCAAGCGTCGCATGGGGCTACTTGCTGCTTGCGGCCTTGAGCTATCGCATCGCCCGCGAACAGCGCGTAAAGGCTTGGCAAGTGATCGGCGAACACCTGCTGGTTGCGACGCTGGTCATTGTCGTAACGCAGTATGTCGGAAGCTGGATTGCCAAATTAAGCTAGCAAATTGAAAGCCCCGCGATGTTCTGCGGGGCTTCTGTATTGAAAGGGTGGGTAGCGCGCTATGGAGCGGAGGGTTGCTGGCTTTCCTGGGCGGCTTTCGGAGCCAAAGCGTCTTTCTTCTCGATGTTCGCCTGCTTTACGGCCTTGAAAAAGTCGCTGTAGAATTGCCCGCTCCGGACCGTGTCGCGATTTACCACGACGGTGTTGTAGTCAGTCCCGGTCGGGAAGATCGGGATGAGCCACAGGAGCTTCCACCAGCGGTATTCCTTCTGGTGAAGCTCGGTCGTTTGGTTGGCGGCCACCAGTACCTTGGTGATCTGTTCGGCCATGGGGACGAAGGTCAGCGTGGCGCTGATCGTATAGGACAGCTCCTCTTCTTTCGTGTCGCGCACCTCTCGCTTGGCGAGGATGATACGCGTTTTGGGGTCGGCCTGTTCGACCAGGAATCCCTGCTGGGCCAGAACCTCGATGGCGCTGCCCCACGTCATATCCACGGATGCCGGAAGCGATTCGACACTGCCCGGGACCTGGTGCTTGCTTGAAAATGCCTCCTCGTAGGAGGGGGTGGACGCGCAGGCGGCCAGACCGAAGCAGATGAAGGCCAGAGCGAAACCGGATGCGTAGCGCACGAGTTTCCAATTTCCCATATACCTGCCATTCCTTTCGTTGGATTGGTTGAATTGTTTGAGAACGTATGAAAAAGTTATACATTCTAAATAAGTTTGTGTCAAATAGCGAGCAGAAATCTGGACTACTGCCATCGTTTTCACTTTTATGATATAATTAGAAAATATTTCGCATGCAACTCTCTCGAGCACGATTCATTACGCTCGCTGTTCTTTTCTTGCTTACTGCTCAGGCAGCGCGCGCCGAAAGCCCGATTCTATCGCAGGATCATCTGCGGATTTTCTATTATCGCGAAGGTAAAGAGGCTCGCGCCTCGCTGTTCAAGTATCCAAAATCGATCGACGTTCTCGCTCCGCAAACATATTCGATCGGATCTGCGGGTATTCTCGTCGGGAGTATTAAGCCCGACATTCTTGCGTTTGCCAAAAACCACAAGATCAAGGTGATGCCGCTTATTACGAATCAGGGATTCGGGAAAGCGGGCCTTGCGGTCTTGGATAGCACTGAGAAACAGGACGCGCTCATCCAAGGCATGATTCTTGAGGCGGAGAATCACGGCTACTGGGGCTGGCAGTTCGACTTCGAAGGCATGGAGCTTTCGTACCGCGACTCGTATTCGCGGTTCATCGAGCGGGCCAGCAAGGCGTTTCGGGAGAAAAATCTCGCCGTGAGCGTGGCCGTCATCGCGCAGGTGTCGGAAAACCCGGAGGACTATCCGAAAAATCTCTGGCAGCGCATCATCGGCGTCTATGACTACAAGTCGCTTGCGGGCAGCGCGGATTTCTTGAGCATCATGTCGTACGATGATCCGGAATCGAAGGGGCCGATCGCCCGCTATTCGTGGCTTACACGCGTCATCGAGCATACGCTTACAGTCGTACCGAAAGAGAAAATATCCCTCGGCATCCCGCTTTACTACTGGAGCTGGAACAATGCCACGGAAAAGCTCATCGATATCGGCGGGTATAAGACAATGCTTAAGGTATTCAACCGGTACCGCACGACCGTCTCATATGATTATGATCAGGAGGCGCCGTATGTTCTCTATACGAAAAACGGAAATAAGTATACGCTGTGGTACGAGAATATGCAGAGCATCAGGAAGAAACTCAGCCTTATTTCTAAATACGATCTGATGGGATTCTCGGCCTGGGCTCTGGGCCTTGAGGTGCCGACAATCCATAATGTCGTGAAAAAGGGAATCTGATGGAAAATCAAGAAAATTCCCCAAATTTGGAAAACCGCGAATCGGAAGAGGAGATTGTCCAACGTCTCCATGAACTTAAGATGAGGGCTTATAGAGGTGCTAAAGACTCCATAGCCCTCCATAAGGATACAATTTTTCCATTTGCGATCATGCTCAAGGAGAAGCATCCGGATTACTACTCTTGCCGGCTCTATCATCTTTTAATCGGCAGTTCGATTCCGCCCGATCTTAAAATAACCCGATTTGATTTCCCGGGCGAAGATTCTATCCAGAAGTTCATCGAAAATCTTTCACCGGAACAGTGAAAAGAAAGACGGTGCAAGCCGTCTTTGTCAATCCGCCGCCAGGCGGTTTTATGATATGATTTTCTCATGGATTATCTCCTGGAAAACTACAAGCGCTGGCGGTACAAGAATACGACCTTCCTCCTTATTAGCTTGGTCGTGTTTTTCTATCTTGCGGGCACGCCGTTCGTCGATGATCTTATTGCAAAAATAGGGGAGCTGAGCTATCTTGGAGCGTTTTTTGCCGGGATATTTTTCGTTTCGACCTTTACGGTCGCTCCTGCAAGCGCGGTGCTCTTTCATATCGCCGAGGCCTTGAATCCGCTTGCGGTGGCGGTTGTCTCGGGCGCGGGAGCCGTCATTGGGGACTATCTCATCTTCCGATTCCTCAAAGACCGCGTCTTCGAGGAGTTGACTCCCGTTTTCATGCAGCTCGGGGGCTCGCATATCGCGCAGCTTCTTTCGACGCCGTATTTCGCGTGGCTTGCGCCCGTAGTCGGCTCGATCATCATCATGTCGCCGTTTCCCGACGAGATCGGCATAACGCTCATGGGAATTTCCAAATTAAAGAACTGGCAATTCCTCTCGATCTCATTCGTCCTCAATTCGCTCGGCATGCTTCTTATCGTGACCGTCGCGCGATCATTTTAATTGCATAATGAGTGCACGACGATTCTTGGTGTATATACTTTATCAGCATTCAGCCTTGAGTATTGACATTTTTTTCTGAAATAGTATTTTATGTTACGGAAAACGGCATCATTTTTCACTCACCTATAGCCAGGAGGGGCGTAAATGTTGACGGCATTCGAGCGGTTGGTTGCTGATTCCAATGGAATCAGCGTTATGGATCCAAGTTCTTTGAAGAAAATCGAAAAGGGAGAGACGCCGATCTTTAAGGTGCCGGAACAGCTGCAGAAGCTCTACTCCTACTACAACTGGCTGTGCAGGGACCTGGCCAGTCGGCGCAAGTCCTATGCCAAGGAGATGGAGAAGAAGGGCGAGGCATTGACCATCGGAGAGATCCGGGACCGGAAGCGCGAGCTCGAGACGATTGAAAACGCTCGAGACAGTTGCAAAAAGCTTTTCTGGATCCTCTTGCGGTACTATTCTCCGCGCATGAGTCTATGGTCCAGCGTTGGCATGCGCCGCGATTGGCAGGTTGTCAGCATGAGTGAGCATGGCCCGGGCTGCACATGCGGGGAAAAAGAACGGCTTTTTGCCGGAACCCTGCCCTGGGAGGAAATCGCAATCAGGCCCGATGTTCCTATCTTCGATCATGTTCGCGCAAAAGTCGCCGGCATCAGCGCGGAAATCGTCCGGGAGCCGGACATTGAAATTCCGGAGATCTCGGAGTCGGTAGGAATTCTGCCGGCAGGAGAATTGCGCTCTCTCTATTGCGCGACCATTGACCTTCGCATGCGGAAGTCCGCAATGGAGAATGAGGAAAAGATCCAGGAATTCCTGAAGTGCGAGTCTCAGGATCGCGGGGTGATCTGGCCGCATCTCAAGCAGTATGAGTCGATGTGCGTGGATGAGGAGCTTTTCGCAAGTCTCCTCATGATTGAGATGAATGCCCTGTATCCAAAATTTGCCCAGCGAGAACACCAGATCTTCGTCGGAAAGAATTGGGAGGTCAGGCTCGTTCCGAGCGGCCTCGTCAGCCTTCTTTCCGCGGCCGTTGATCTGTCAGATTTGCTGGCGCAGGAAAAGGCCGCAGGCAACGCCTGACGCTTTCTCGAATTTCGCCGCGATGGGACTGCAAACCATCGCGGCTTTTTGTTTTATGTAACTGTTGCAGATGAAAAGCGTCTTCTTGTATATGCCCACTACTAAAAGAAGTGCGAAGAAAAATTTGGAATTCGATGTGGCGATCGTCGGCGGCGGGATCACCGGCGTTATCTCGGCATACCTGCTTTCGAAGATCGGGAAGAAGGTTATTCTCTTGGAAGAGAATACGCTTGCACGCGGAGCGACCAAGGATACGACTGCGTTTATCACCCAAATTATCGACACAAGTCTCTCCGATCTAATCGCCATACATGGCGTGGCTGACACGCGCATTATTATGGAGAGCCATGCCAAAGCGATTGATCTTATCGAGCGGATCATAAAGGACGAAAAGCTCGACTGCGGATTCATGCGCTGCTCGAATTTTGAGTACGCCAATTCGGAGAGTGAGCTCGAATATTTGAAAAAGGAGCATATCGCCGCCAAGAAGCTCGATCTTGCGGTGGCGCGGCGCGATGCAGGGAGCGTTCGCGGGTTTAAAAATGCCGGCGCCCTGGAGTTCAAGCGGCAGGCGAAATTCAGCGCGGTGAGATTCGTGCAGGGTCTTGCGCCAATTTTGCGCCGGAACGGCGTTGTTATCCATGAGCATACAAAAGTCCAGGATGTTATTGCGAACGAGGAGGGTGCTCGGGTGAAGGCGCGAGGAATGATGATTTTTACCGACTGGGCGATCATTGCGACGTACGAGCCGCTGGATAAGCCTTTGGCACTTTATTTCAAGAAGGCATTTTATACGACATACGTGCTGGAGGCCGAAATCCCCAAAGGCAGCATTCGGGAAGGTATCTATGAAGACACTATGGATCCGTATCACTATTTCCGGATTGATGCGGGAGGGAAGAAGGATACACTTATTATCGGAGGGGAAGATCATCGTTCGGATATTCGCGTGAAGAAATCGAAGAATATGAACTCGCTCAAGCGGTACTTAGACGGGATCGCCCAATTTCCGTATACGATCAAAAGTGAATGGGACGGGCAGATCCTGGAATCGGTCGACGGACTGCCGTTCATCGGCCCCATGAACGACGATCATCTGATGTATGCGCTGGCTTTCTCCGGGAACGGCATGACGTATTCTGCCATCGCCGCGCAGGTATTTTCAGACATTATCACCGGGACCCGCAACCGGTGGCTTCCAGTATATTATGCTGGCAGGATCCCGAAGCTGAAGTCGTTGATCGTAAAGGGACGGGATTATGCGCAGGAGCTCATCGGCGGAGCAATCAAGAATTCCCTCAAAAACGGCTGATCACCCTTACTTTTTAATTTTTCTCGAAGCGGGTATCATGAAGGCATGAATATCCATCCGATTTTTGTCCATTTTCCGATTGCGCTGCTGTCGATCTATGCGATCATTGAGATCCTCCCGCTGAAACGGCTGTTGCCGGTGGTTCCGTGGAATATCATTCGTGATTTTCTGCTCTATGTCGGCGCGCTTTCGATATTACCCACTGTCGTCACGGGTCTGATGGCAGGGCAGATCATGGGTGCAAGTCCGATACTTGAGGTACACGAACGTGCGGCATTTACCACATCAGCTATTTTTCTCATCACGGCCGTTCTTTCGATCGTATGGCGGAAAGGAGAGGAAAGCCTGACGAAGGAAATAACATTCAAAGTCCTTGCCCTTTTGGGGTTTATCGGACTTTTCGTTACGGGTGCCTTGGGCGCGGCCATGGTATACGGAACGGGGAATGATCCGATTGTCTCTCTCGTCACATGGATTTTTGGTTTGAGATAAAGGGCCTGGGAAGGGATTTTCCGCGGGACGCGCTCGCGTCCCGCGTTGATTTTGGAAGAGAACCGTGATTTTTACGTCTGCTATTATTATGGGGCTTCGCAACTACATCACCATGAAGCGGATATGGGAGCTCGCGATTGTCGTACTGATCCTCATCGCCGCGTTCTGGGTGTGGCAATCATATTCTTCGCTTGCGGTCGTGGAGCGGACTATCGATCTCCTGAAATCGCTTGCTGATCGCAATCCGATTCTGGCATTTGGGCTCTTTTTTGTATTCTCGATGGTGTCAACCATGTTGAGCCCATTCTCGACTATCCCAATCGTTCCCGTCGCCGTGCTTTTATGGGGCGAGGCTGCGACATTTTTCCTTCTTACTCTCGGATGGATTTCCGGCGGATCGCTCGCATATCTCATCGGCCGCCATGTCGGATACCCGGTTGTGACAAAGCTAATTTCGAAGCGGCGGACCGATTATTGGCTAAAATACGCTTCGGAGCACATGACATTTCCCATCGCCTTTTTATTCCGCGCCGTTACTCCTTCTGAGACGGGTTATATCTTTGGACTGGTGAAATTCGATTTCTGGAAATATCTTCTCATAACCGCGATCACGGAGACGGTATTCGCAGTTCCGATCGTATGGGCCAGTGATGCGTTTCTCGAGAATAATATTCTTGAATTCGCGCAGTGGATTCTGTTTCTCGTCGTTGTTTTTGCATTGGCATTCTACATTTTCAACAAAAAAACTCGCGCGCATCGTGTCGTGTAATGTTTGTGCAGGTGCGTCGTCGTCTTTTGCATTAGGAATATCACGATATCCTTATGCTTGAAAGGCGAATGTTTATCTCTCATAGAAATGTGCCGCGTATGCGTGGCATTTTTTTGTCCTGCTTCGTCGTTTTCGGCTTTCTCCTTGCGTTCCAACCCGCGTATGCGGCCACGAATCTGATTCTGAATCCGGATATGGAAATGGCGGATTCAAGCGGTCTGCCGGCAAACTGGGTGCGCGGCAAATGGGGGACGAATAATGCTGCATTCCAGTACCCGGTATCGGGAGTTGCCGGCTCGAAAGCGGGGAAGGTGACTATTACACAATACACGTCGGGAGACGCGAAGTGGGCGCACAAGGAAGTAGCAATTACGGCTGGTAAGGAATATGAATTTTCCGATTTTTACAGTTCGGACGTGCAGACGTTCATTACGCTCCAGTACCGGATGTCCAACGGGACGTTCTCGTATCTCGATATCGATCAGCCTCCCGCCAGTTCCTCGCTGACTGAGCGCACGATCAGATTCGTGGCTCCGGCCAATGCGGTAGGGGTGACGGTATTTCACCTCATAAACCGGGTGGGGTTTCTGACGACCGATCGCTACAGCCTGACTGAGGTCGCGGTAACGCCGCCTCCACCTACTGATCCGAATAATCTTTTTACCAACCCGTCGCTGGAGACCGTCGGCTCCAACGGACTGCCTACGGGATGGACCCGAGGCAAATGGGGAACGAATACCAATGTGTTCATTTTCCCGACAGCAGGATACCAGAGCGATAAGGCCGCCCGCGTCGAGATCAGCTCGTATACCTCGGGGGATGCTAAATGGTATCCGGGCAACGTGAATGTGACGCCGGGAAGTGCCTATGAGTTCTCCAACGTCTACAAATCGAATATCAAAAGCTACGTCGCCATCCGCTATACGCTTTCAAGTGGCGCGAACTCGTTCGTCGATATCGGGGCGCCGGCCTCATCCGTCGATTGGAAGCAGTTCAAGACCCAGTTCACCGTGCCTCCGAATGCGGTGGCGATGACCGTGTTTCATCTCATCAAAGGCGTGGGGTATCTCGAGGTCGATAATTACTCGCTGAAGAAAATTTCGAACGATCCGACGAAATTCAATAACGGACTAGTCTCCATTAATTTCGATGACGGATGGCGTTCAGCCTATCAGAATGCGCTTCCAATACTCGATGCGGCAGGATTCAAGAGTAACCAGTTTATTGTGACCGGTAGGATGAATTCCGATTTTCCCGGGTACGTCCAGCCGAACGAGGTTTTGAGCATGCAGTCGCGCGGGCATGAGGTAGGGGCACATACGCGTACGCATTCCGACCTGACGACGCTTACGGATGCAGAGGCGCGCGCAGAAATCCAAGGCTCGCGGAACGATCTGAAGGCGATTGGCATTAATCCCGTGAACTTTTTCGCCTATCCCTTCGGCTCATACGACGACCAAGTCCAGCAGATCGTGAAGGATGCGGGGTTTGCCGCTGGACGCTCGTCGGACGGTGGGTACAACGACAAAACCATCGATCTGTTCGCCCTTCGGCGCCAGCCGATGCTTGCAAATACAACGCTCCCGCAGGTAAAGGGCTATATCGACAAGGCGCTTACCGATAAGACGTGGGTCATCCTTCTTTTCCATGAGGTCAATAATTCGGGAAACCAGTACAGCGTCACGCCCTCATTCTTCCAGCAGACGGTCGACTATCTGAAGCAGAAGAGCGTGGTGCCGGTGACGCTCTCGCAGGCGATCAATCTTATCAATCAGTAACTTATTTTCGGAGCAAGAAGACATGCGTCTTTTTGCTTTTTCATTTTTCTTGTATGTGGACGATCGTATCGGATATAATAAGCTACCGAATGAGCGAGCAGATTCTGAAACTGAAGGAGAAGCTCCAGAAAACAGGCACGCGCGGCCTGGCTCTTGATATTGATGAGACACTTTCATTTACAAACGGTTATTGGATTGATGCGCTTTTGGAAAAATTGCCGCATCCTAGCCTGACTAAAGAAAGTATCTTGCGGGAATATTTCTATATCGAACGCGTGCCTCACTGGCAAACCAAAGAAGCGTATCAGCTGATGGTCGATTTTATGCATTCGAATGAATTTCAAAAAGATATTCCCTTGATCGAGAATGCAAATCATATCGTTAACCGAATCAACAAAAAAATTCCCATCGTGGCTTATATAACGGCTCGGCCCGAAGTGGTGCGCAAGGGTACCGAATTTTGGTTGCGGAAACATGGTTTTCCGAAGGCTGATATTATTTTAAAACCCCATGCCGTTCCGTTTGAACGAAAAAATGAATGGAAGGCCGAGGTCGTTCAGCGGCTCCATCCCGAGATTATCGGTATCGTCGATGACAACCCCGGTCTTGCTGACGCGCTTTCCGGAGATTATCAAGGGACGCTCTATCTTTACGACAATATCAAGCATCCGCGGAAAGATATTCGTGTCGTGCCGTGCAAGACATGGAATGATGTTGCAAGCGCGATACATCGGGCGGAGTAGAGGGCTGTTGATAATGTAAACTTGACACTAACTAACCATGGGTCTATACTTTCCCCATGGCTTTTATAAGGAAGGATCCAAAGAACATGCGGTTTGCGGTTTTGGCCGCTGATACGGCGCTTTTCACGCTTCGCGGAAATGAACTTTTAATCCGTCTTATCCGGGTTAATCGTCCGCCGCATTTCCGAAATATCCCTGGTCTTCCGGGAGGACTTTTACATCCAGAAGAAACTGCAGAAAAGGCCGCGATCCGTCACTTAACCGAAAAAACTAAAATCGGAAAGGAGAAAATATACTTGGAGCAGTTGTATACTTTCAGTCGCATTGACCGAGACCCGCGCGGAAGAGTAGTCGCGGTAGCGTATCTGGGGCTTATCCCCTGGGATCAGCTCTCTGCAAAAGAGCGTGAAGGAACAAATGAATCATGGTGGGCCAACATGAATGACCTTCCGCGTCTTGCATATGACCATGACGAAATTATAAGAGTAGCGCTTGACCGCATTCGATCGCGTGTGACATACACGACTCTTATGGCGAAACTCATGCCGTCGAAATTTACACTTACCGAATTAGAAACGGCCTATGAGACGGCAGTGGGGAAGGGGATAGATAAGCGAAACTTTCGGAAGAAAGTTCAGAGGCTTAAGCTTGTACGGTCTTTGAATCAGAAGCGCGTAGGGGAAAAGCATCGCCCCGCGATGCTCTACGGATTCCGATCGCTTAAGGTTCGTGAGCTCGAAATTCTTTAAATTCAGCAGGGTTATATTTTTTTAATATTAGTTAGTGTATTTATTACACTAATAACTTGAGAATAGGCGCATGTGAGCTTCTGCTCATATACGCCTCGGCTTAAGTGAGGCGGGGATGTTCATTGACATCACTACAACAAGGGAGGATTTCATGAAAAAAGAATCTTCACTCGGCGTTATCGTGGCGCGTTTTCAGACGGATGACCTGCATCTTGGGCACCGGACTCTCATCAAGTACGTGCTGTCTAGGCACCGGCGGATTCTGGTCGTGCTGGGTCAGGCGCGGACGCTGCGGACATTCGGAGATCCATTGGATATTGGGACGCGCGAAGCTATGGTCAAAGCTGCCTATTCAAATCGACGCGTTATGGTTGCTCGGATCCGCGGCGATCGTTCGAACGAGCGCTGGTCGGAAAGACTCGACGAAATCATTAGGACGGCTGCCGGTTCTCGCGGAGCCATACTCTACGGCTCGCGGGAAAGTTTTCTCCAAGTTTACTGCGGGCAGTATTCGACGAGGCAGATGCCGGAGATTCCTGGTCTTTCAGGTACCGCAGAACGGCAGCGTGTGAAAAAAGAAGTTCTTGTTTCGCGAGATTTCCGTGCAGGTCAAATTTATGCCGTTCTCAACCGTCCCGCTATCGCATATCAAGCGGTAGATGTCGCGGTCATTTGCCGCTACACCGGCCGCGTTCTCTTGGGTAAAAAGAATGCCGATGGCGGAAAATACCGCTTTATCGGGGGATTCGTGGATGCGACTGACGAATCGCTTGAGGATGCAGGCAAGCGAGAGGTATGGGAAGAGGCGTCCATGATCGAAATTGGAACCTTGCAATACATGGGTTCGCGAAAAATCGATGATTGGCGATATCGCTATAGCGGGGGCGATGGGATCATGAGTGCGTTCTTTGTCGCTGATTTCGTTTTCGGATCTCCCAAGGCCGGGGATGACTTGGATGAAGTGGCATGGTTTCCCTTCCATAACATCGAAGAAATTCTCGTGCCGGAGCATCTGCCACTTGCAGCGCTCCTAAAGGTCAATGTCGCGCTTGAATCAACGTCGCCATAGTCAAACTAAAATCTTATGAAAGGAGGATATGACCATGAAAGACTACAACATTATGAAATTGACTGATGGTTACAAGCCTTCGCACTGGCTCCAGTATCCGGCGGATGCGACCGGCGTATTCTCGTTTTTCGAGAGTCGCGGTGGCCGCTTTCCGGAAGTTCTATTCGTAGGATTGCAGTACATCATCAAACGCTTTCTCACGGGTCAAGTGGTAACGCGGGAAAAGATTGCGGCTGCCAAAGCTAGGTACAGCAGGTACTTCATGAACGATCGGATCTTTAATGAAGCCGGCTGGACCATGATCCTTGAGGAGTACGACGGCCATCTGCCGGTCATAATCCGGGCAGTGCCGGAGGGGATGCGGGTTCCTGTCTCGCATCCGCTTCTGACGGTCGAAAATACCGATATGCGATTTCCGTGGCTTACCAACTATTTGGAGCCACTGATCTCTCAGGTATGGTATCCGACGACGGTTGCGACGGTTTCCGCAGCTATCCGCGCCAAGATCTGCCACTTCCTTGAGGAAACGGGTGATCCGTCGCTTGTCAATTTCAAACTCCACGACTTTGGCTTTCGGGGAAGCACGACCCCAGATTCGGCGGGCATCGGTGGGTTCGGACATCTGGTGAATTTTATGGGAACGGACACCATGAGCGCGCTGGATGTCGCAGAAGATTATTACAGTGACGACGATGCCGCCAAATCGATTCCCGCAGCTGAGCACAGTACCATTACTGCATACGGAGCCGAGGGTGAACTCGAGGCATATCAGAAGATTCTTAACGAATTTCCCACGGGTCCGATTGCAGTCGTCAGTGACAGCTATGATGTATTTCGCGCCTGCAGGGATTATTGGGGGAAAGAGCTGCGGAAACAGGTTCTGGACCGGGAAGGTGTTCTGGTTATCAGGCCCGACAGCGGAAATCCCAGAATCGTTGTCCCGAAAGTGCTGGAGATCCTTGGTGATGCATTCGGATATGTAGTGAACAAGAAAGGCTTTAAGGTTCTTGATCCGCATGTGCGCGTCATTCAGGGTGACGGCATTGATGAGGCGATGGTCGGAGAAGTGCTCGCCGAGATTAAGCAGCAAAAGTGGTCTGCGGATAATCTTACGTTCGGATGCGGCGGCGGACTTCTGCAGAAGGTTGACCGTGGGACCAATGACTTTACCTTCAAGTGTTCGGCAGTCCGCCGGAGCGGGGTCTGGAAAGATGCGTATAAGAAACCAGTGACCGATTCCAAGAAGCTTTCGAAGCCTGGACGCTTGATACTTGTCAGGCAAAACGGCCGTCTGAAAACTTCGCGGGAAGGGGAGCTGAATCTTCCCAATCTTCTAGAGCCCGTTTTCAGGAATGGGAAGCTGCTGAAGAATTGGTCTCTAAAGGATATCCGTACGCGGGCCTGGGGTTAGAAGGAAAGGAGGCATGAGGGCCACGTGGTTTAACACCGTGGCCCTTTTTCTTTTGCAATTGACGTGGGATAATTCGGTCATGGATGACAAAATCCGCTGCCAAAGCTGCGGCATGCCTCTCGGAGAGTTCAAAACGCCTGACGGCTCGGCTGTCAGGAATTTCGGCACGAACGGCGACGGCAGCGAGAATCTTGAATACTGCACATTCTGCTTCCAGCAGGGTGCGTTCACCAATCCCGACCTCACCATGGAAAGTATGATCGACCTTTCAGTCGAATTCATGAGCCAGAATCTCGAGTATTCGGAAGAGAAGGCGCGGGAGATGAGCCGTGCCATTATTCCGACTCTTAAACGCTGGCAAAAAACCGAATGAGTTACCTGGACGCGATTATTCTCGGCATCGTCGAAGGCATAACCGAATTTCTTCCGGTCTCTTCGACCGGGCACCTCATTCTCGCCTCGCGCGTGCTGAATATCCCGCAGACGGATTTCGTAAAAAGCTTCGAGATCGCAATCCAGTTCGGCGCGATCATCGCGGTCCTAGTACTGTACGGGCATATGCTCATCACGCATCGGCAGGTGTTCACTCGCGTGGCCGTAGCATTCGTCCCTACGGCAATCATCGGCCTCCTTCTGCATGGATTCGTGAAGCAGTATCTGATAGGCTCGGAGCGTATTACCCTATGGGCGCTTTTGCTGGGCGGTATTGCGCTCATAATTTTCGAATACTGGCATACGGAGAGGCATGACGCGCATGATGATCTTGCGCATATCCCGTACAAAACCGCAGCGCTCATCGGAGTATTCCAGTCGATCGCATTGGTGCCCGGCGTTTCGCGCTCGGGGGCTACGATCATCGGCGGGTTGCTTCTCGGCATGCGTCGTACTGCGATTGTCGAGTTTTCATTTCTCTTGGCGATTCCGACCATGGCCGCCGCGACGGCACTTGATATGTGGAAGAGTGCCGGGAGCTTCACGGGAGGGGAGTTCGGTCTGCTTGCTGCCGGATTTCTGGCTGCAGCTGTTACGGCTTTTGCCGCCGTACGATGGTTTCTCCAGTATATCCGGACGCACTCGTTCGTGCCCTTCGGCGTCTATCGCATTGTTCTCGCGCTCATATTCTTTGCCTTCTTTTTGTAAATAAAAAAAGGCCAGCGCGCTTTTGCAAGCGGGCTGGCCTGGTGGCGCGGTTCACATGCCTTGTTCGGTTGACTCGATATGTCCGTTTGCCACGCGGATGTGGTCGTAGACCTTTTTTTCGAGTGATGTAAGCATTCGCTGGGCGCGGAGGTATTCCAGATACGCGAGCAGCGGATACTCGAATTGCGACAGCGAACGATACTCTGCGACTTCGGCAGGCTGGAGCGTCCCGTGTTTCAGTCGATACGTCAGCAGAGCCAATTGAGGATCCTTGGTTGTTTCTCCGATCTCTGCGACGCTTAGACGCTGTTCCGGCGTCCCTTTCTCGCATATCTCTACCAATGTAAGCGCGGCATCGTAGCGCTCCAGGTAGACCCCGGCATTGAGGACCTCTATCGTGCGGTGTACATCGCCGGAATCTCGGGAATTGATGATCTCCATCGCGCGCTCCGCAAGGTGCGGATGATCCGTCCATTCATCATGGATGATGTGTTGGGGGATGCAGACGGGGTTTCCGGCTGGCGTGTCAACTGCGTTGATGGGAGAGGCGTAGAAAAAAGCTACAAAGACGGAAATAGCCACAATGCCTCGGTAGAGGAATCTGTCTAGCGGGCTCATACGCACCTCTCGGCTATTGTGAGTTGCGCTATATTCTATTGAAAGAGAGCGATTGCAGGATATTGTTCGTCTTTTGCCAGATGCTGTCAAATAAGAAACCCACAGGTCATGCGTTGAGTTCCCATGCTCATTGTCGTACCATGAGAATCATATGACTCTCACGACGCACGCAATAGTTGGTGTGGCAGCTGCCCGTCTCTTCCCGGCGCATCCCGTCATTGCGTTCACGGCCGCATTTGCCAGTCATTTTCTGATTGACGCTATTCCGCACTGGGATTACCACCTCCATTCATCGCGGGTGAACGAACATGACCCTCTCGATAAGGACATGGAGGTCGGAGGATTGGATTTTTATCTCGATCTTTTGAAGATTGGATTTGACATATGTATCGGGCTTCTTCTTTCATATCTTATTTTCTATCCTTCCAATGCAGAAGCGCTTACGCTGGTTGCTATCGGCGCAATCGGCGGCATTCTGCCTGATCCGCTCCAGTTTTTATATTTCAAATACCGCAAAGAGCCGATGATCACGCTCCAGCGCTTTCATGATTGGATTCATACCGATATCAAGCTTCGCGGCCGTTGGATCATCGGGCCGCTACTCCAGTTTTTCATGGTATACACACTGGTCAGCATCTCGTTTCTTATCCTGCCATGATGGATTGGAAAATCCCCAAAGATACCAAAGAGTTCGAGTGGACGAATCATGTTGTGGGCAAGATGCGTCAGTACCGGCTTTCCGAACAGAAGGTACGCTCCGTTATTTTCCGGCATAAGCGGAAAGAAGAGGGAATCGCGCCGAAGACCATTGCGGTCATGCAGCCGGCTGGCTCGAAGAACAATCCGACCGAGATCTGGGTCATGTACCAGGTCGTGAAGCAAGGAAAGAAAAAGACGGATGCGGAAGAATCGGGATGGAAAGCCGTGCTGCCGAAACTCCCTCGAAAGCGTATCATTACCGCATGGCGTTATCCCGGGGTAAGTCCGGTAAGAAATGCGATTCCTATCCCGCAGGATATCGCTGAAGAGCTCGATTCGATCATATGACTCCCAACATCCGTATTCCGTTTATTATTATCGTCGTCGCTCTTGTAGCGGGGATTTTATTTGTAATGTCTACGAAAATCGGGATGGATATTTTTGACCGTATGACGACGACCGTTTTTCAGGATGCCGAAATAGAGCAAAAAGGAGGCATTAGGATGGTAACGGCCAAGGATATACCTAATGCTGATAAAGGGTTCGATTTCTCCGCAGAAATTCCCGAAGGATGGAATGCTGAATATGTGTCAGGGTCGCGTGCCATCAATATCTATGATCCGGCTATGGATGGGAATTCGAATCTCGAGAAATCCCAGATCCTCGTGACGTATTTCACTGCGCCTGATTTTCTTACGCTTTCGACCGTGAACATTATCGAGCGAAAGCAGCTTGTCATACATGGAAGGCCGGCGGTCTCCTATGTTATCGAGAAGAAGCCGACGGTTCCGGCGTTTACGTCGCAGCCGTCGTGGCGCAATGTCCGACATACAGTGACGGATATCCGTTCTACCGATGCGGTGCGATCAACATTCTATGTATTTGCCAAGAACCCGGCCCTTTCGCCGGAAATTTTCCAGAACATGCTTGAAAGCGTGCGGTTCGGATCTTCTGCCGGGACTTCAAAATCGGTTCTTGTCGAGCCGATGGAAGATTTTGCAAAACGCGTAAACAAAAAACCATTCGGCATATTCATTACGCCGGATAATTCGCCGACTCAACCCGAGAGATTCCGGGGGTACCACACGGGCGTTGATGCGGAAATATATCCAGGGGAAGAAAATGCGAACATCTTCGTGCGCGCGGCTGCCGCAGGTACGGTAGCGTTCGTACAGGAAGCGTCCGGGTATGGGGGCGTTGTCGTCATAAAGCATGCCATTGCAGGAAAAGAGGTGTATGGGGTGTATGGCCATCTTCGCCGATCGAGTATTATTTTGAACGTACGCGATGCCGTGAAGGCGGGGGATGTGATCGGAACGCTCGGCGCGGGAGGTACGCCGGAAACCGACGGCGAGCGCAAGCATTTGCACTTCGGTATGTACCAGGGCGAGGTTCCTGATGTCCGCGGGTATGTGCAGACGAAGGAGGAGCTGAAAAATTGGCTGAACCCGCTGGATTTCTTTTGACACGAGGCAAAACATCGTTTTACCATGAAAGCATAAGGGAAAGGAGGATGTTCTGTTCGTTGTCATACGGTTTTTTGCAGCTCAACCTTTTGCGAGGTAAGTCATGGACCCGCTGGAGGTTTCCGTCAAACTCGCTCCTTACATGTGGGGAGATATGAGACGCAGCCAACGGCTCGGTACGCTCCTTGCGCTTCGCAGTGTCCTTGAGAAGTTCGGGCTCCTATGCCATGTAGACGACTTCGAGGACATGGAGAACGTCTGGGATTGGACCAAGCAGGAGTTCAAGGAACTCCCCCGATCCGTTCAAGCGTTTCTCATCAATGCCGTTGACGGGGCGCGGGAGGTTTTCTCTCCAAGCATCATCGGAGACTTGTGTGAAAGGAAGTATGGGGGAAGAAGGGATTCGCCGCAGTTCCCGCGAAGAAGGAGGATGGGTACCGGGCGTATGCGCGCCTATGGGTCCGATCTGGGTCTGGAAATGAACTGAGTATGGCGCGGAGAACGGCCAATGGCCGTCTCCGCGCCTTTTTCTTGCTCAAATTTGAAAATAATGGTATCGTTTTTACATAGAAGTGCGCCCCTGCGGGCGTTTTTTGATGAAAGGGAACTGATATGGAAAAGAAAATCCGGAATATCGCGATCATCGCGCACGTAGATCATGGAAAGACCACGCTTGTCGACGGTCTTTTGAAGCAGTCGCATACGTTTCATGAGAAGGCCGAAGAGCTGAAGCAGGAGCTCATTTTGGATTCCAACGAGCTTGAGCGCGAGCGCGGCATTACCATTCTCGCCAAGAACACCGCGATCCAGTACAAGGACATCAAGATCAACATCATCGACACGCCGGGCCACGCCGATTTCGGCGGAGAAGTGGAACGCACGCTCCATATGGCCGACGGCTGCCTTTTGGTAGTTGATGCCAAGGAAGGGCCGATGCCTCAGACCCGCTTCGTGCTGCAAAAAGCGCTTTCCCTGGGACTCAAGATTATCGTCGTCATCAACAAGATCGACAAGAAGGACCAGCGGGCGAAAGAGGCGCTTGAAGAGGTGACCAATCTGTTCCTCGATCTCGTGCAGTCGGATGATCAGCTCGATTTCCCCGTGATTTATGCCGTCGGGCGCGAAGGTAAAGCATTTTTGAATATGCCGGAAGGGGATATCGCTTCGATGAACGCGACCTTGGAGCCCTTGTTTGAGAAAATCGTGGAATACGTGCCTGCACCGAAGAATTCCGACGAGGGAGGATTCCAGCTTCTCGTGACCGCGCTTGATTGGGACACGTTCCGCGGCAAGTACTCGATCGGCAAAGTCCATCGCGGCATCGCAAAGCCCGGCCTTGCCGTGCAGCTTTTGCATCCGGACGGCAAGAAAGAGTCCGGCCGCATCGAAAAGGTGTTCGTGAGCCAGGGATTGAAGCGGGCGGAAGTCTCGGAAGCGTTTGCCGGTGATATCGTATCGCTGACCGGATTTTCCAATGCGCATATCAGTACGACCGTCGCCGATTCAAACGCGCCGGAGGCCTTAAAGCCGATTCCGATTGCAGAACCGACGCTTAAACTTACTATGGGCCCCAACACATCGCCGTTCGTGAGCCGCGACGGCAAAAAAGTCACTTCCCGCGAAATCGAGGAGCGCCTTGAACGGGAGCTTGAGACGAACGTGAGCTTGCGCGTGGAACCCTTGGGAGGAGGGAAGTTCCTCCTTTCCGGCCGCGGCGAGCTGCATTTGTCGGTTTTGATCGAGACCATGCGCCGCGAAGGATTCGAAATGGAAGTCTCCAAGCCTGAAGTCATCATCCGCGAGATCGACGGCCAGCGCATGGAGCCGTGGGAGGAGCTCATTGTCGATGTCCCGGAAGAGCATTCGGGAACCATCACGGGCGAATTGCAGAAGCGTCGGGGCGCTATGCAGAATATGACCCCGCACTCGGGCGGCATGCGCTTTACGTTTCATATCCCGACCAAAAACCTCTTGGGCCTCCGCAACGTGCTTCTCACGAAAACAAAAGGTACTGCGGTCCTGAACGGAATCTTTTTGGAATACCGCCCCGAAACGCCGTCCTTGCCGAAGACTCGAAACGGCGTCCTTATCTCATCCGAAATGGGGGTGGCCGTTACCTACGGCCTTGAAGTGGCGCAGGGGCGGGGAGCGACGTTCATCGGCCCGCAAACTGAGGTGTATGAGGGTATGATTATCGGACAGAATTCACGCGAAGAGGATCTGGAGATCAACGTCTGCAAGGAAAAGAAACAGTCCAACGTCCGCGCGTCATTCAATGATTTTTCCATCCAGCTGGCGCCGCCGGTTATCATGACTTTGGAGCAGGCGCTTGATTTCCTCGAGTCCGACGAGCTTCTCGAAGTGACGCCGAATAATCTCCGCTTGCGCAAACGCTATCTCACCAAAAACGAGCGCGCCAAAGCCGCAAAAGAAGGATAGGACTTTCATGTTCTCATTTTCGATCGTCAAAAAAGATCCGAACTCGAAGGCCCGAGTCGGCGTTATTTCCACTCCTCACGGCGACGTTCAGACGCCGAGCTACGTGAACGTCGCGACCAAGGGGTTTATTCGAGCCGTCACGAATGAGCAGGCCAAGCGGGCGGGCGTGCAGGCCCTTATCTCCAATACTTACCATCTCTGGCAGGACAAACTCGACGAAATCGAGCAGGCCGGGGGGATCCATACCTATTTCAAATGGGGCAATACTCCGATGATGACCGACTCGGGCGGCTTTCAGGTGTTCTCATTCGGCTTTGGACGCGAGCACAATATCAGTAAAGTCGGCATTCTGCCGAAGGATGTGCGCTTCCGCCGCCAGGTGGAGCGGACATTCGAGAAGGAGAAGAATGCGGTCACGATCACCGATACCGGCGTGCGGTTTGTCGACGGCGACAAGAAGTTGTTTCTCTCGCCCCAACGTTCAATCGAGATCCAAGAAAAGCTCGGAGCCGATATTATGTTCGCGTTCGATGAATGCACATCTCCTTTTCATGATTACGAATACAACAAGCAAGCGCTTGCCCGCACGCACGCCTGGGCCAAAATCTGCCTTGAGGCAAAGAAGCGCAACGACCAGGCGCTTTTCGGGGTGGTGCAGGGGAGTATCTATCAAGATTTGCGTGAGGAGAGCGCTCGATTTCTCAATTCACTGCCGTTTGCCGGATTCGGCATCGGCGGGTCATTCGGGGAGAATGAAATGGGACAGGTCATCGACTGGGTGACGGACATTTTGGACGAGCAAAAACCTCGGCACCTCTTGGGTATCGGGGAGATATCGAATGTATTGGATGCGATCGGCCGCGGGGTGGATACGTTTGATTGTGTCATTCCGACGCGCGAAGGGCGGCACGGTTCGATCTGGACGCATGATGGGCGTTATGACGTGCGGTACAAGAAATACGCAGCCGACGAGCCGCTCGAAAAAGGATGCGAGTGTGAGGCATGCACGACGGTTACCCGCAAGCAGCTTATGGAGATGTTCGATGCGAAGGATGCACAGGCAGGAACCTGGGCTTCGATCCATAATATCTACTTTTTTAACCTGCTCATGAAAGAGGCGCGTGCCGCAATTTACGAGGGAAAATTCGGGGAATTCAAAGATGCGTTTTTGGCTCGGCTTGGCAAGAAAGCGTCTGGCAACGCTTGACGCATATGGTATAATGCAACTATGGAAACGAAAGATAATCCTTTTCTGATACCCCTTTCGATCGTCGTAGCCGGTGCCTTGATAGGAGCCGGAATTTATTTCTCCGGCATAGGTTCCGCCCCCCAGCCGAAGAATACGCAGGCCAATGCAACTGCATCCGGAAAGCCGACGAGGGAGGCGCTTTTGCAGGGTGCTGTGAAATTGGGGAATCCGGATGCGAAAGTCGTTATGGTAGAATATGCCGATTTCCAGTGCCCGTTCTGCGGGAAGTTCCAAAAGGAGACGATGCCTTTGATCGTTGAGAATTACATCAAGAACGGCCAAGTCCTTTTTGCCTACAAGGATTATGCGTTTCTGGGTGATGAATCGACCTATGCCGCAGAAGCGGCGCAGTGCGCTGGCGAACAGGATAAGTTCTGGCAGTATCACGACTACCTGTACAAATATCTGTGGGACAATTATTATTCAAAGAATCGGAACGGCGAAAACGTAGGGGCATTTTCCAAATCTGAACTGAAGAAATTCGCCAATACGCTTGGCCTCAACACGACGGCATTTAACTTCTGCCTCGACAGTGGCAAGTACGAAGCGGCAGTGAAGGAAAGTACCGAGCAGGGCAGGGGCTTCGGCGTCGATGGGACACCCGCATTCTTCATAGAAGGGGAACTCGTTACCGGAGCGCTTCCGTATTCGCAGTTCAAAGCCGCTCTCGATGAAGCGTTAAAAAATACCAACTAATTACCACAAACATATGGCAGTCAAAATGTATACAACTCCGACCTGCGTCTACTGCAAGATGACCAAGGATTTCTTCGCAAAACACGGCGTCGAATTCTCAGAAGTGAACGTGGCGGTCGACGTAGCCGCGCGCGAAGAGATGGTGCAGAAGTCAGGCCAGCTCGGCGTGCCGGTTATCGATGTGAACGGCAGCGTTGTCGTCGGCTTCGACCAGCCGCGGCTTGCGGAGCTTCTCGGAATCAAGGAGTAATCTCAATATGCTGTACGACGTCATCATCATCGGCGGAGGTCCCGCCGGGTCTGCTGCGGCGGTCTATACTGCGCGCAAGCGCCTCAAAACCCTTCTGATAACCGAATCCTTCGGCGGGCAGTCGATCGTTTCCGACGATATCCAGAATTGGATCGGAGAGAAAAGCATTTCCGGACTCGAGCTCGCGAAGAAATTCGAGGAGCATGTCCGCACGTTTTCCGATATCGTGGATATCAAGATGCCCGAGCGCGTTACGCAGGTAACGTCGACCCGATGCACCGAACCCGGCCGTGGATGCGACTTCGAGGTAGTTACGGATAAGGGGAATCGGTATGAAGGCAAGTCCATTATACTTACCGCGGGTGCGCGTCGCAGGAAATTGAACGTGCCCGGGGAGGATCAGTTCAATGGTAAGGGCGTTGCATACTGCGCGACCTGCGATGCGCCCCTTTTTTCAGGCATGGATGTGGCGGTTGTCGGAAGCGGCAATTCGGCGCTGGAATCGGTCATCGATCTTCTGCCTTATGCGAGGAAGGTATATTTGCTGGTGCGCGGCGATGTCTTGAAGGGTGATGAAGTAACGCAGGAGGATGTCAGGAAAAATCCCAATGTCGAGATCATTTTCAAGGCCGAGACGCAGGAGATTTTTGGTGATACAATGGTAAAGGGTTTGAAGTATAAAGAGGCGAATACAGGCGAGATTAAGACTCTGAATCTCGGCGGCGTATTCGTCGAAATCGGCTCGATCCCGAATTCGGATATCGTAAAAGATCTCGTGGATATCGACCCGTACGGGCAGATCATCATCGATGCCAAATATGCCACGACGTCGCATCTCGGAGTCTTTGCGGCAGGGGACATTACGAATGACCCGTACAAGCAAAATAATATTTCTGCGGGTGATGCGGTGAAAGCCGCGCTCTCGGCTTATGCATATATCCTGCAGCGCGCGAAGCATTCGCCGGCTGCAGAGAAAGTGAACGGCAACTAACATGAAAAAACTGAACGTCGCAATCAACGGTTTCGGGCGCATCGGTCGTACGTTTTTCCGGCAGGCATTCGGCAATTCGGATATTTCCATCGTGGCGATCAACGATCTGACAGACCTTGCGACGCTCGAATACCTTTTGAAATATGACACCGTCTATGGACGGTATGACAAAGCGGTTGAATCATCCGACGGCTCGCTGGTCGTCGGTGGCACGCCGGTCAGGCATCTGGCGGAAAAAGATCCGAAGAATCTCCCATGGCGGGATTTGGGCGTTGATGTCGTTGTCGAGTCGACCGGTTTTTTCACGACTGCGGATGCCGCCAAGGCGCATCTCGATGCCGGCGCCAAGCGCGTTGTGATTACCGCTCCCGCGAAAGGGGAAGTGGCCACACTGCTGGTCGGAACGAACGATGCGGGGTTTGGTGGCGCTCAGCCCATAACCTGCAACGCATCCTGCACGACGAACGCGACCGCTCCGGTCATCGCCATTCTCCATGAGGCGTTCGGGATTGAAAAGACGCTTATGACTACGGTGCATGGCTACACGGCCACGCAGAAGCTCGTCGACGGCGTCGACGGCAAGGATCCTCGGCGTGGGCGCGCCGCTGCGCAAAATATCGTGCCATCGACGACAGGCGCTGCGGAAGCGGTGATTCAGTCAATTCCCGAGATGAACGGAATTTTCGATGCGGTGTCTTTGCGCGTGCCAACGATCACCGGTTCGCTAACTGATGTCACGGCGCTTTTGAAGAAAGAAACGACAGTCGAAGAGATCAATGCGGTATTCGAAAAAGCCGCGCAGGATCCGCGCTGGTCCAAAGTCTTGAAGACCACCACAGATCCGATCGTCTCATCCGATATCATCGGCGAGCCGTATGGCGCGATTATTGATCTGTCGCTGACACGCGTAACGGGAGGAAACTTAGTGAAAGTGTTTTCGTGGTATGACAACGAGTGGGGGTATAGCGCCACGCTGCTGAAGCACATTCTGCAGGTAGGGGAGAGTCTGTAGAGGAATCTATAGACTTTTTCTTTTCTGCGTGGTATAAAATTTAAGTCAATAGCGGCCTTTTACATCTTGAAGGAGGAACGATATGCCCACCATCCTGACTCAGGTAAGTCCGGGATACCGGCAGGTCCGGATCTCTTCGCGGTCGTTTGTGAAGATCGGAGAATTGTTCGGGGTGCTTTGGCTGGGAATCGGCGCCATTCTTGTGGGAATTTCTGGCAAGCTTTCCAAGTCGGAAGCGAAAATAGGCGAGAAGGCGACGGTGTTCGTTACCCTTCTCATTGGCACCATTTGCTCTTTTGTTTTTCTCTGTCTGTGGGCGGGATTTTTCCTTCTCGGTCTTGTGACAATCATGTTCCATAGTTCATGGCTCTTCATCCGGCGCCGGCGGATCGTCCACGAGGGGGCCGATGCTCCAGTTTGACTTGGTGCAGTATTGCGCGCGACGGACGCTATAGTCCGCCGCGCGCTTTTCATTTATGAAGTTGTGGAAGCTTATGATTTATTGTATGAATATGGAGGTTCTCCATTGGAGAAGGATCATGCATATACAAAACCTATGATAATCCGGTCATTTTCCTACGTCGCAGTTTGAAATAATTTTATGCCATTTTTGATAAAAAAAGCCACGACATTTCGCGCTTCATCCATTGGTGATTGTCTGATGGGAAAATATTTTTTGGAACAAGTCCATGGAGCATTCCCCGAGGCGCAATGCACTCTTCTTATAGGGAGTAGAAAAAAAATGATCTCCGAGCTTTTGAAGGGGTATCCGTGGATTCATATTGTTGAGGCAAACCGCCGTTCGCCCTTATCCGTGCTGCGGGCTTTTATTAAACTTTTTGCTTCGGATATTACCCTAACTCAATACTCAGCGGAGGGAAATTTTAGTACCGCAAGTAAGTTTTTCGCCCGTCTCATCACAAAATCGGGGAAACTTATTGGTTTTGCAGATCGTTTCTATATGAATCGCTTTCTCTATGATCAGCTCATTCCTTATAATGAGCATCAGGCTATAGCGCTTCATGAGGAAGAAGCGGCAAAGGCGGGAGGATTAAGGTTATCCGTTCATTCTCGAGAGCTTCGGTTTATCAAGAATTTTGAGGTGCTGAAGCGTTTTGCGGTGGAACGGAATAATTATGTTCTCGTGCATCTCTTTTCCGGTCATAAAGGAAGGGGACTGCATCCCGAGTCGGCTCATAATCTTCTTAGAGAACTAGCTCGTAATATTTCTTTCCCTCTGCTGCTTTCAGGATCCGAGGCAGAACGACCTCTTTTAGAGCAATACGCGGACGGCATCAAAAACATACGAGTGATTGCCGGCGAAACCGATGTCCAGGAATTGATAAACCTTATTGATGGAAGCAGGGCTATGGTGAGCGTCGATACCGGGGCGGCTCATATAGCGGCGCATCTCGGTAAAAAACTTTTCGTAATTGTCAGCTGCCCTGCTTTGAATTGGTGGCGCCCGCCTCAATACCGAGCGGATTATATCAGTATCATCTCAGAAATTGAGAAATGCGCGCCTCACCGTTCAGGAAACTTTCCTCCATGCATGAATGAAATAAATTGGGAACGCATTGCGCAGCAGATCGCCCATTCCATAAAACCATAAGTCATGAAGACGATATTCTTTATAATAGCTTCATATTCGCGAATTAATTTTATTCTCCGTACCGATGTATTCCGTTTGCTCAAAGCAAAGGGATATCGGCTTGTTATCATTTCCCCTTTCAGCGGCGATGAAAAATTTCAAAGTGAATTTGGGGGAAGTAACGTATATTTTGAGGATTTGCCGAGATTAAACCGCTTGGGGCGGTTTGTTGGTTATCTTCGGACCGATGCGCTTCGCATAAAACATCCGGTACTTGAATCAAGCAGAAAAATTTATAACGCGATTACACGGCGGTATCGCAAAGAAAAAACATGGCTGCTGCAATTCAAGCAACGCCTGATGACTATCCTGCTCGAGTGCATCCCTTCAAAGATTCGGGATAGCCGTGTTTTCTGGGAAAGAGTTGAAAGCTTCTTCGTGAGAAGTCGGCAATGCGGGAAGCTCTTTAGAAAATATGCACCTGATGCGGTAGTGATGGCTAGCGGTGGGGCCGAAGGAAATGATGCCCTTTTTATTATCTATGCGAATCGGTTTCGAGTTCCGACATTTGCTATAGACAGCAATTTTGATGTTTTTGAGTTCCGTTACTTTAGTGCGCCGCGCGCTATTTCGCGCTGGGCGCTATTTAGTGAACTCCAGAGGGAAGAGGGGAATCTATTTCAAGGTATTCCATTGAGTCATCTCGTTGTTACGGGACCTGTGCGATATGATTTTTATTTTCGCGGATTTGTGCCCGAGCCGCGTGAATCGTTTTTGAAACGGATAGGGGTTGATCCTGGAAAAAAATTAATAACGTTTGGCGCGAAAACTCCGCTTTTATATCCTTACAATGATGATATTATCCGAATTCTTCTCGCGGCAATTCAGGAGAATGGACAAGCTGAGCTGTTTGTTCGCTTTGATCCTGGCCATGACCCATTTCTTTATAAGCAAACACTTCCTTACTTTAAATGGGAAAGCGCCGGAAAAATACCTGAGCAGGAGCATGTTGCAAATCTCCTTTATCATAGTGATGTGGTTATAAGTATCGGATCGACATTTTCGAACGAGGCCTGTCTGGTGGACACGCCCGCGATCTGGGTCGGATTTGATGGCTATACCACATGCGATAAGACAGAAGACTCATATGCGTTTATTTACGAACTTCCGCTTTTTCGCAGAATCTTGAAAACAGGCGGCATTCCACTTGCAAGAAATCCTGATGAATTAATTTCACTTGTAGGACAATACCTTAAAAATCCCGCCCTCCATAAACAAGAGAGACTTGCGCTTATCGAACAAGAATATTTTAAAAGCGATGGGCTTGCGGGATCGCGCATTGTAGCGCAGATCGAGGCGGTATTGCAAAATAGTGATGTTTAAAGCCCAAAGTTCTAATTTGGAGTTCAATTTCTTTTTAAAACGTTTAAAAAATTGGCGACTTTTACATCTTGTTATTTTCAACTAGAATGAATACATGAGACAATCCCGGCTGTTCGGCAAAACCCTGCGCGACAATCCCAAAGACGAAGTATCGAAAAACTCCATCCTTCTTGAACGGGGAGGATTTATCTATAAAACTATGGCGGGGGTCTATGATTTCCTGCCGTTAGGGCTTCGGGTGCTTTCCAAAATCAACGCCATTATCCGCGAGGAGATGAACTCAATCGGCGGGCAGGAGCTCTTCATGTCCGCGTTCCAGCCGAAGGAGCGCTGGGAGAAGACGGAGCGCTGGGAGACCGCCAAGGACGTCATGTACCGCGTGAAGGACGAGGGCGGCAGGGAATTCGGCCTGGGATTCACGCATGAGGAGGCGATCGCGGAGATCGCGACGCAGTCCATTTTTTCATATAAGGACCTTCCGCTCTACGTCTACCAGATTCAGACGAAATTCCGCAACGAGCCGCGCGCGAAATCGGGCTTGATCCGCGGACGCGAATTCATCATGAAGGATCTCTACAGCTTCACGGCGGACGAGGCGTCGCTCGATGAGTTCTATGAGCGGGCGCGTGCCGCATACACCAAGATTTTTTCCCGCATGGGGCTTCATGCGTACGTCACGGAAGCGTCGGGCGGATCGTTCACCAAGCAATTCAGCCATGAATTCCAGGTGCTGTCGGAAGCGGGCGAAGACTGGCTTCTGTATTGCAAGGAGTGCTCGTATGCGCAGAACAAGGAAATCAGCTCGATGACCGAGGGAGGGAAGTGTCCCAAGTGCGGAGGTGCGGTGCATCTGTCGCGCAGCATCGAAGTCGGAAATATCTTCAAGCTCGGCACCCGCTTTTCTGATGCGTTCGGTCTTATGTATACGGATGAAAAAGGGGACAAGAAACCGGTCGTAATGGGAAGCTACGGCATCGGGCCCGGCCGGCTGATGGGTACGATCGCGGAAGTGAAGCACGATGACAAAGGCATCATATGGCCGGAGAATGTAGCCCCATTTACGGCCCATATCATTCCCGTGCACGGCAAGGATGCGGTTGCGGCCGAAGATGTGCGCAAGAATGCCGAGAAGCTCTATGGCGATTTGATCCAGGCGGGTATCGATGTGCTGTATGACGACCGGGAAGATAAAAGCGCGGGGCAGAAATTCGCTGACGCAGATCTCTTGGGTATTCCATATCGCATCGTGGTGAGCGAGAAGACGCTTACGGAGAACGCGGCGGAATTAAAAAAACGCTCATCAGAGAGCGCGGAAAACGTGCAGCTTACGGAAATCATCCAGCGACTGCCGTAAAAATCGCGAAGATAAAAAGAGACGCCCGGGGCATGCATGCGCATGCGCCGGGCGTTTTTATTCCTCACTCGCCAACCAAGGTGAAGTGTGTGTTAGTTAAATCCTGATTGTTAGCGCGTAGGAAAGCGGCGCAGGATATTAGCTCCTATATCTGTGAGCTGTACTCCTGCAATCTTGAGCCGATCTTGACGGATCTCTTCAGGCGGGAGGGTATCATTGGGGACCCCCGCTGTTAAATTCCTGAGAATTTCTGCGAGTTGCTCCGCAACGATCTTTGTTTCCTGTTCCCAATTCATAATAATCACCCCCCTTTCATCTCACTGATTGGTGGTTAGGAACGCAAGTTGATCGTTGCCAGCTTCTCGGCGATCTCCCGCACCTCTTTGATGTGGCGCTGACGGCGGCGGCAGACCATTTTCGGTTTCCTCGTAGCCGGATTCATCGGAGCGGCGAGGCAGTTTGCAATGGTCTGCAGACGCCGCGTCTGATTCATGAATTCCTGAATGGTATGGTTCAAGATTTCCTCCTTTCAATGCCGTGAGCTGATGGGTGAGTGTTTCATGCGCTTAGTATGGCGCTGGTAGGCGATCCAGCTGGCGATACCCAGGATCGGCGCGATGATGAAGAACGCGCCTGGGAGACCTAGGATCCCAGCGAAGATTCCCCGCCGGATCACTGCTTCTCCATCCTCGTCCGATCTTTTTCCTCGCGACTGACGACCTTGAATCGCCATACCAGGATGCCAAACAGAAGCGCCCCGATCGCTGCCCATGCGATTACTGCCTGAATGCCCATAGCCTCGTCCTCCTTACTGTTAGGTGTTTTCTTGTGCTGCTGCCGGCTGGTTTTGAATCCGCCGACTGTTTTCATGTTGATTCTGCCGATATTGCCGGTACCAGCACCTACCCAGGATGACGCAGCAGGTGATTATTGACGTGAACCATAACACGATGAGGATATCCATGCCCATAATCCCTCCTAATTAGGAAATTTATATTTAATTCGAAATGTACGAAGAAGATTATAGCATATATTTATAAATAGTCAATACATAAAAACTATAATAAATACTGCGCTTTTCAAATCGGTTCTATATGCTATGCTAGGCCCCGTAGGTAATAAACTGGCATCAAATTTTGATTTTCCTTCCCAATGCTCGATAAATTTTTTGGATATTTTTCTCACGATGTAGGCATTGATCTTGGTACCGCCAATACGCTTGTCTACGTGCGCGGCAAAGGCATCGTTATCAATGAGCCGTCGGTTGTTGCTGTGAACCAGAAGACCGGCCAGATTCTCGCGATCGGCGCGGAAGCCAAGAAGATGGTCGGCCGCACGCCGGCCTACATCACCGCGACCCGCCCGCTGGTGCAGGGGGTCGTCTCGGATTTCGAGGTGACGGAAGAGATGCTCCGATTTTTCATTAAAAAGGTCCATGAAAAAACCTCGGCCATGTTCGCGCGTCCGCGCGTCGTGATCGGCATTCCGTCCGGCATTACCGAGGTTGAGCGTCGCGCGGTTGAAGACGCGGCAAAGAACGCGGGAGCCCGCGAAGTGTATCTCGTGGAAGAGCCGATGGCTGCGGCGATCGGCGTGCGTTTGCCGATCCAGGAGGCGGTCGGTTCCATGATCGTTGATATCGGCGGAGGCACGACGGATATCGCCGTGATCTCTTTGGGCGGCATCGTCGTATCAAAAAACCTGCGCGTAGCGGGGGATAAGTTCAATGACGACATCATCCGCTTCATTCGCGATGAATATAAACTCCTTCTCGGGGAACGCACCGCGGAAGCGGTGAAGATCGCGATCGGCTCGGCGTATGAGCTGAAGGACCCTCTGGAGACGACCATTCGCGGCCGTGATCTCATCACCGGGCTTCCGAAAGAGATTGTCGTGGATGACTCGGAAATCCGCCGGGCGCTTCGGCACTCAATCACTACGCTCGTGAATACGGTGAAGACCGCTGTCGAAGAGACGCCGCCCGAGCTGGTCGCCGACATGATGCAGCGCGGAATCATTCTGGTGGGCGGCGGCAGTCTTTTGCGCGGCATCGACAAACTCCTGCAGGAAGAGACCAAGATTCTTGTCCGCATCGCGGAAGACCCCCTGACTGCAGTGGTGCGCGGTACCGGCATCATTCTCGAGGACATCGATTCCCTGAAAGAGGTGCTTATTGGCATCGAGCGGGAAAAGGCGCCGGCAGTCATGTAATGATTTTAAAATAACAACGTTCGTTCTCTACCGGGCATATGCGTGACTCGCAACGGAAATATATCAAGCTTCTCGTTGTTGGCGCGATTATTATCGTGGTATTTCTGGTGCCCCAATCGCGCCACGCGCTCGGCAACGGATTTTTTTATATTGCAAAGCCGATTCTCCTAGCTGGGTCGGAGGGGAAGGAGCAGATACAGAATTTTTCGGATTTTCTCAGGAGCTATGCGTCGCTTGTGCGCGAGAATCGATTTTTGAAGGAAGATAATTCCCGCGTGCAAGCATATCGTGTTGAAAACGAGCTTCTGAAGCGGGAGAAAGAAGCTTCTGAAAACGCGATTTCCTTCGTGCGTGGGAGTTCGTATGTGCTGACGGAGACAAGGGTTGTGGGTAGTTACTCCGATCCTTCTGGCTTGGCACTCGTCATAAACGGAGGAAATGACGCCGGCATCGTGAGCGGATCGCTGGTCATAACGGGCGATCGCATCCTTGTGGGACGTGTGGAGAAGGTGTTTTCCGATTATTCGATCGTCGGGCTTTCGCGAAACGAGGGTGTCACATTGAGCGTGACGGTGATTCCGGCTCGCGGTGAGACAGGGACCTCCACGCCGGTTCGGCGCGATGTAGAAGGTTTGTTCGTCGGAAAAAGCGATCATATGATCGTAGACCTTATTCCTAAGGACGCTGATGTTCGGGAAGGGGATGCGGTGGTTACGAACGGCTTCGGAGAAAATGCTATCCGTAATTTGCTGGTCGGAGAGGTTGCTGCGGTGGCAAAAAGCGATGCCAAAGTCTTTCAGGAGGTGTCGGTGCGCGAACTCATTCCGTTCCGATTCCTCGATACCGTCTTCGTTATCGGTAAAAAATAATCATGTATTTTTCTCAGCGCAGCATGGATTGGAAGGGATACTTCTTAAGCGGCACGTTTCTCGCCGGATTCCTGCTGCTGTTTTTCGTGATTTCCGGCATCACGCTTATCTCTGATTCGGCGTTCGGCTGGACCGTTCTTGCAATCCTGGCAATCTCCGCACTTTTATTTTTTGATATATCCGAAAAACTTCTTTTTTCATTCTGCGCCGGATTTTTCCTTACACTGGGGGGACTTCTATCTCTTCCGGTCGCTATCGCGGCGTTTCTCGCCGCCGCATTCTCCATGGAGCTTCTGTTCAGATCGGTATTTAAGCACCACGCGCCGCTTCCTGATTTGATTATCATCACGCTGGGGATTTTTTCGTTCCTAATTTTCCTTCCGGTAATGGGATGGATCGGATTCCTCGCGGGCTTTTCGGTGCATGCCATTTCATTGATGTTTCTTCTAAAAAGCGCTCTCTATGCCATACTTCTTCTGCCAGCGGTTTTTTTGGCGCTTGCGGGAATTTCGAACTATTCGCGATACGGATCGCTGTATTGATTGATGGCTTGGAATTTTTTCAGATCATCGCGGAGACGGCGGGGATTCCTTATTGAACCGGAGGAAATCTTTATCGACTCGTTAAATCCCCTCGGCTTCGATCAGGAGCGCCATGAAGGACGGCTTGAACGTTCTATCGCGGTTTCCTCCACACTTCCAGTTATCCTACTCATCGGTGCGGGGCTTTTTGCCCTTTTCGGGCGAGTTGCGTATCTGCAGATCATGCAGGGACCGGTTCTTGCGGCGCGCGCGCTCGAACAGAGTCTTGTTATCTCAACGACCCCTCCGCCACGCGGACAGATCGTAGACCGCAACGGAATGCTTCTTGCGGGGAATATCCAGTCATTTGATCTCGTCTTGTACAAATCGGAGTTTCTTAAGGAGGGAGGTTCTCTCGATGCGTTGCGCGAAAACTTAAAAGGATTGTTGGGCGTTTCCAATGAAGAGCTCTTGGAAGGAGGGTTTCCTGAGAGTGTGAAGGCGATGTTTGCGGAAACGACTGTGGCGCGAGGCGTTAATACGGATACGATTGTCCGTATGCAGTCGAAGCAGGATAATTTTCCCGGGATTTTCCCCGAAGACCGTTTCCGGCGCAAGTACGAGATGGGATCGCCGATCGCAACGCTCATCGGATATGTTGGCGGACTTACGAAGGGCGAGCGGGACGCGATGCCCGAGCTTCCCGGCGATGCGCTCGTCGGAAAACTGGGACTTGAGAAGCAGTACAATGACGAGCTGATCGGCGATTTCGGGAAAAAGATCATCCAGGTCGATGCGCTGCGTCACGTGCAGAAGGTGAAGACGATTGAGGAACCGAAAATGGGTAAGACGCTTGAGCTTGCCATCGATGGCGGTCTCCAGGAGAAAGCGTATGAAGTGCTTGGTTCGTATATCCGAACGCATGGTAAGCGGGCGGGCGCCGTAGTCGCGCTCGATCCGCGGGACGGTGCCGTACGTGCGCTCGTATCGTATCCTTCATTTGATGCCAATATCTTTTCGAGGAAGATCACGAGCGCGGAGGCAAAAAGCATTTTCAGCAATTCTGATAAGCCGCTGTTCAACCGGGCCGTGTCCGGCGAGTATCCTCCCGGCTCCACCATCAAGCCGGTGATGGCTTCCGCAGCGCTTTCGGAGGATATTATCGATCCGCGCAAGCAGATCTTCAGCGCGGGATTCATCCAGATTCCCAATCCGTTTCGGCCGGGCGAATTTTCGATATTCAAGGATTGGAAACCGTTGGGGTGGATGGATATGCGGAATGCGCTGGCATTTTCCTCAAACGTCTATTTTTATTCGGTCGGCGGAGGGTATGAAGGCCAGCAAGGACTCGGGGTCGAGCGGATCAAGAAATACGATTCGCTGTTCGGTCTTGGGCAGAAGCTTGGCATTGATTTCCCGAATGAAGGGTCGGGGTTTGTGCCGGACCCGCTTTGGAAGGCCGAGAAGAAGCCGAATGATCCCATCTGGCGCATCGGCGACACATACAACATCAGCATCGGCCAAGGAGATATGCTGGCGACTCCTTTGCAGGTGGCTTCGTACGTTAGCGCGATCGCGAATGACGGTACGCTCTACAAGCCGCGTATCGTGAGCAGGATTCTGGATGCCGAGACTAAGGAAGCGGTCGAAGAATTTCTACCTGAGGAGATCCGGAATAATATCGTGGATGCATCAGTGCTTTCGATTGTGCGCGAAGGAATGCGCATGGCCGCAACGATCGGGTCCGCGCGCCTTCTCGGTGATTTGGCGGTCGACGTGGCAGGGAAGACGGGAACCGCCGAGACCGGACGCTTGAACGAAACGCATGCGTGGTTTGCCGGATTTGCGCCATATGAGAATCCCGAATTGGTACTTGCCGTTTTAGTGGAAAAAGGAGGCGAGGGAAGTGTGATTTGCGTGCCGATTGCGAAGGAGATATTCGCCTGGTATTTTTCGCCGGATCGTGTTGCGCAGGCTGGGGAATAAAGGCGGTTGACAATCATTCGTATTTTGACGATACTGAGTACTCTAAATATAAAATATGCCAAATTATCTATCAGATCAGGGACTCGAAAAGGTCAAACAGGAGCTGCAGGAGCTGAAGGACAAGGGACGGAAGGATATTGCCAAGCGGCTTGAAGAGGCAAAGGCCTTGGGTGATCTTTCTGAAAATTCTGAATACCAGGAGGCGCGCGAGGCGCAGGAGCTTCTTGAGCAAAAAATTCTTGAAATGGAGGAGACGATTCGCAATGCGGTCGTCATCGAGAAGCAGCACGGTACTGACGAAGTGCGGATCGGCGCGACAGTAGTTGTTGAATCAAGCGGCGGCAAGGAAACATACACGATCGTGGGGTCTGAAGAGGCTCGTCCGAGCGAGAATAAGATCTCGAATGAGTCGCCTCTGGGCAGGGGTTTTCTCGGGCATAAGGCGGGCGAAAGCGTGGAAGTGAAGACTCCCATGGGTCCGGTAAAATACAAGATTCTCCAGATACTTTAAACCACGACAAGACCCCGCGCATGCGGGGCTTTGTTTTTGACCGCAGAGGGTAAAAACGCTAGAATCAATGCAATGTTGGACGAAATCAGGGGTGAACGGCTTAAGAAACTGAATCTCCTCAAAGAAAAAGGAATCCACGCCTATCCGGCTTCGACGAGCCGGGGCGTTTCTGTTGATGAGGTCATCAGAAATTTCGATGCGCTTGCTGCCGATAAGAAGGCAGTAACGATCGCCGGGCGCGTCATGTCCTTGCGCGAGCATGGCGGCATCGTATTTGCGGACATGTACGACGGCACGGGAAAATTCCAGACGCTTTTCAAAAAAGACAATCTCGGCGAGACATACGATCTTTTCATGTCGACTGTCGATATCGGGGATTTCATCGAGGCTGAGGGCACGTGCTTCACCACCAAGCGCGGCGAGATGACGCTGGATGTTACGCGCTGGAATATGCTCACGAAATCGCTTCTTCCGCTGCCGGAAAAATGGCACGGCCTGCAGGATGCCGAAGAGCGCTATCGCAAGCGCTATCTCGATATCCTCATGGATCCCGGCGTGAAGGACGTCTTCGTGAAAAAGGCACGCTTCTGGAAGAGCGTGCGCGATTTCCTGCACTCGAAAGGATTCATGGAAGTCGAGACCCCGGTCTTGGAAGCGAGCCCGGGCGGCGCCGATGCCGAACCGTTTCAGACGCATTTGAACGCCCTTGATATCGATCTCTATCTCCGCATCTCTCCCGAGCTCTACTTGAAACGCCTGATGGCTGCAGGATTTGAGAAAATTTTTGAGATCGGGCGTATTTTCCGCAATGAGGGCATTGATCGCGAGCACCTGCAGGATTACACGCAGCTTGAGTTCTACTGGGCATATGCCGACTACAAAATGCTCATGGATTTCGTGAAAGAGCTGTATCAGAAAGTCGTATTCGATACCCTGGGCGCATATACGCATCCGTGGAATGGTACTACGATCGATTGGGGCGGGGAATGGAAGACTTACGACTACTACGAGATGATGCGCAAGGAGACGGGCATCGATCTCACGACCGCGACCGACGAGATGCTCCGCAACTCTGCGCGCGAGATGGGACTCGATCCGGAGAAGCATCTCGGCAAGGGCCGCGTCATCGATCTCATTTTCAAGAAAGCTGTCCGTCCAAAACTCGTGCAGCCCGGATTTCTTATCAATCCCCCATTAGACGTAGAACCGCTTGCGAAGCGGCTTGAGATCGATCCGGGACGCGTGCAGCGCATTCAGGTCATGGCTGCGGGGTCCGAGCTCGGCAAGGGATTTTCTGAGCTCAATGACCCCTTGGATCAGCGGGCGCGCATGGAAGAGCAACTTTCGCTTCGCGAAGCGGGAGATAAAGAAGCGCAGCGGCTTGATGATGATTTTCTTGAAATGCTCGAGCACGGCATTCCGCCGACCGCCGGATTCGGATTCTCGGAGCGGCTGTTTTCAGTGCTTTTGGATAAGCCGGTGCGAGAGACGACATATTTCCCGCTGATGCGGCCAAAGGAATAATGCTATGATTGATATTAAATTCATCCGGGAAAATCCGGAAAAAGTGCGCGAAGGGCTCCGCAAGAAGCGGGTAAACCTCGATATCGAGGAGCTCCTTTCGATCGACGAGCGCCGGCGACGAAAATCCCAGGAAGCAGATGAGCTTCGCAAGCGCCAGCATGATTTTTCCGACAAGATTGTATCGCTTTCCGGCGATGAGAAGGAGCACATGCTCTCGGAGATGAAGGATGTAAAGGCTCAGCTTGGCGTCATTGATAACGATCTCAAGCTTCTCGAAGAGGCGTTCGATGAATGGATGCGCAAGATCCCGAATCTTCCGTTCGATGAGGTGCCCGAAGGCAAGGACGCGGGCGACAATATGACCGTGCGCGAGGTCGGCGAAAAACCGGATTTTTCGTTCAAGCCGCGTGATTATATCGAACTCGGGGAAAAGCTTGATCTTATAGACACCGAGCGTGCCGCCAAGGTCGCCGGTTCCCGCTTCGGGTATCTCAAACACGAGGCACCGCTTCTTGAATTCGCGCTGGTTCAGTTTGCGTTTTCGCGCCTTATCGATTCTAAATTCATCGAACGCATCATTGCGGTGAAAAAACTTTCCATTCCGGCCAAACCCTTCATTCCGGTTGTTCCGCCGGTCATGATCCGTCCGGACGTGTTTAAGGCTATGGGAACGCTTGATCAGGGGCAGGAAGACGAGCGGTACTACCTTCCGAAGGATGATCTCTATCTCGTTGGAAGCGCGGAACATACCACCGGCCCCATGCATATGGCGGAAGTGTTCGACGAAAAATCCCTGCCGCATCGGCATGTTGCGTTCTCGACCTGCTTTCGCCGCGAGGCCGGCTCGTACGGAAAAGACACGCGAGGCATTCTGCGCGTGCACCAGTTCGATAAGATCGAACTGTTCGGGTTCGCAACGCCCACAACCTCCAATGACGAGCACGAGCTCCTGCTGGGAATCCAGGAAGAGCTCATGAAAGAGCTTGGAATTCCGTATCGGACTGTTCTTATCTGCGGAGCGGACATGGGCTGGACCGGAGCCAAGCAGTACGATATCGAAGCATGGCTCCCGGGGCAGGGAGAATACCGTGAGACGCACTCGGCTTCCAATACGACCGATTTCCAGTCGCGCCGCCTCCACATTAAATACAAGCCGGAAGGGGGCGGGAAAAGCGAACTCGTGCACATGTTGAATGCGACTGCATTTGCTATCGGCCGCATGATTATCGCCATTCTCGAAAACTACCAGGAAGAAGATGGCAGTGTACGTGTTCCCGAGGCACTGATCCCGTTCATGCATGGCGTAACAAAAATTTCTCCTCGCAAGTGAAAAAAACCGAAAAGAGCCCTCCCATAAAGCTCTACCGCACGTGGATCGAAATAGATACGCAAAAACTCCGGCACAATGTCTCGGAGTTTTTGAAACTCGTGCCCGCAAAGACCCGGATGATGGCCGTCATCAAGTCGAACGCATACGGCCATGGTATTATCGGCATCGCAAAAAGCCTCGAGAAGTTCCCGGCATTCAGGAAGCGGGGTATGTTCGGCGTCGATTCCGTCGTTGAGGCATTTGCACTCAGGAAGGAAGGCATCACGCTCCCGATCCTCGTGCTCGGATATACGCTGCCGATCCATATCCGCGAGGCGGCGAAAAAGGATATCTTGCTTACCGTCTCGACATTCCAGACGCTCAAAGAGATCGCTCGATTGAACGTGCGCGTCGCAGTGCACATCAAATGCGATACAGGGATGCATCGGCAGGGATTTTTCGAAAACGATCTTGGGAGGCTGTTGTACGAACTGCGCAAAATGCCGCGCATCCGCGTCGAAGGCGTATATACGCATTTTGCGGCCGCCAAAGACGGGTCGAAAACCGATTATACCCGCGGACAGCTTGCGATTTTCAACCGGATGGTCGCGCGCGTGAAAGCGGCGTATCCTAAGGTACTCGTGCATGCATCGGCAAGCGGCGGGAGCCTGCTTTTTCCCGAGGCGCATTTCGACATCGTACGGATTGGCATGGGAGCGTACGGGTACTGGCCGTCAAAAGAGGTCTGGAAGTCGCTTGCATCAAAAATTAATCTCAAACCGGTACTCGCATGGAAGAGCCTGGTGAGCGAAGTGAAACGCGTGCCGAAAGGAAGCAAAGTCGGCTATGACGGAACCGAGATCGCAAAGCGCGATTCGACGCTTGCCATCGTGCCGGCCGGATATTGGCACGGCTATGATCGGGGGTTTTCATCGCGAGGCGAAGTGCTCATCAAAGGAAAGCGCGCCAAAGTCATGGGGCGCGTATCGATGGATATGATCGTTGTCGATGTCACCGCAATTTCGGGAGTAAAGGCGGGGGAGTGTGTTACGATTATCGGGCAGGATGGAAAGGATGCGATCAGCGCGGAAGAGATGGCCGACATGCTCGAGACAAGCCCCTATGAGATACTTACGCGCATCAATCCATTGATCCAAAAACTCTACCAATGACCCAGTGGCAGCGAAGCACCAAGATTGTCTATACCCCCCGCGGTACCCGAAAATACCGGCGAGGGTCTTCACGCGCTGTTTTGATCGCCCTGGGAGCCGTTATTGCCTGCGTAGCGCTCGCATACGGCGTGTATCGGCTACTTCTCTGGGAAAAAATTTTTATATCATCCGTCGAGATCGGCGGAATCCAAAAGATTTCGGAATCTGATATCAGAAGTGCGGTCAATGCGTATCTGGGGGAGACGGTCCTCGGTTTTATTCCTCGGAAGGAATATTTTTTCCTCTCGGGTTCGGCCCTTTCGGCAGAGCTCCGCGAACTGTTTCCCGAAATTCGCTCGCTCGTCATCGACAAAAAGTTTCCCGATCATCTCTCAATCAATATTGAAGAACGTTCTCCCTGGGGGATCGTCTGCGGCAGGACGGCTCCGGTCGATGCGGAATCCGGCAATGTTCCATGCGCATACGTCGATACGGAAGGATATGCCTTCGATCAGGCGCCCGTTCTCATCGGATCGCTGACGAAAAAGATATTCACGGACCGAAACGATATCGCGATCGGATCCGCCGCCGTCTCGCCGAATGTGATCAGGGAGTATGACGAGCTGAAGGCGCTCTATGAAGCGATGTCCTTGCCGCTTACGCATATTTCGCTCTCGGTGGATTCGCCGCGCGACATGCGCGTCTATTCGAACGAGTGGTACGGCATTACCGATATTGCCATCGATATAGATCGGCTGAAAGGAGTTTTCGAACCGCTGTTCAGGAACGAACTATCAGGAAAAATCGATCGGCTGGAGTATGTCGATCTCCGATTCGGAAATAAGATTTTCTATAAGCTGAGAGGCGCGCAGTAAGGGTCACCACTCGGTGAGCTTTCCCGCTTTGATTTCGATGGAGTCAGCAGGGCGCAGGATATGCGCTTTGGCAAGAATCTGCACATGCGGCGCTCGATCGAGCGCTTTTTGTATGTGCCACAGGCCGTTCTCCGATACGGTCCAGGCGCTTTGGGAAAATTTTTTGAGGTTCAAAGGAGTTTTGGAAAAACTGCGGAGCGTTTTACGCCCTTCATCGTCAGTGTATTCGTGGAAATAGGAGAGAGCCAATTCGCGGAGCGTTTTGTAGACCGGATCGCGGTAGCGGAGCACGGCATGGTTCGTCTTGCTGATAGCGCCCCAATGGCCGTTCATCCGGAAGGGCGCTACGACATGATCGTAGTCGTATGGATCGGCCTTCAGGTCGAATACGAGCGGTTCCTCGCCATGAAACCAGAGTGCCGCAGCGGCGAGAAACGCTCCCTCAATGCAGTGCGCCCGCCGCGTGCGCAGGACAAGCCGCGGAGACATGCAGGTATCTCCATCTTTTTCCTTGTTAATGGGTATCGATTCGAGAAAGTCCTGGATCTTCCGCGGCGAGGAAAGCTGCTTGAGTATCCGTGTCTCATGCTCGTCGAATCCCAGGTTATTGCGCTGGGCCATCGGTCGTAAATGATGAAATTTCGCTTTCAAATGTGCGTGCTCCTTTGATCACGAAGCGGAAGGGGATGATGGAATAAAGGGGGAGGTCACGCATATACAGATATTCCTGGAATGATGCATATGGCATCCCTTCTGCATTCTCGATCTGGCCGATGTTTCGAGTGAGGGTTTTATTGAGTATGGAACCGTTTGCCGTCCAATACTCAAACCAGTATGAAATTCCGGTTTTACGATCTTCCGCTGAAAGGGAGCCGCTTGCTGTCAGAGTAACGCCGCTTGAGGTCGCAACCCGGGAACTTACCGTAAAATTCGTAATAACGGGCGCGGGCTGCGTGATTGAGATTGCTGATGGTGGCGTGTACGTCTGCGTCTGAGTAGGAGGTTGTGCGTATTCCTGTCGCGGCGGCTGCGTGAAAGGAGCTGGGGTTCGGGATGCGGGCGCAATAAATGATGTGATGAAAAAGATTGCTCCGACGACGATTAGCAGGCTGATGATGGCATGCATGGATCAGATAGTGAATCCGATTTTTTGATATACAGCTGCGAGAGTTTGGTTTGCGATAGCGGCGGCCCGCTCTTTTCCTTCGACAAGCACGGCCTTTACCTCGTCGGGATTTGCGGCAAGCGCCTTGTAATGCTCCTGGATGGGCATCAGGGAATGGGTGAGGATCTCGGCGAGCATTTCCTTGAATTCGCTATATGATTTTCCTTCATACGCCTTCTCAATCTCCTTGTATGATTTCCCGGAGAAGGCGCTGTAGATAGTCATCAAGTTCGAGATGGCGGGTTTGTTTTTTGGATCGAAGCGGACTTCCTTATCGGAGTCGGTGACTGCCTTTTTCATTTTCTTCATGATGGTCGCGCCGTCGTCCAACAGATTGATATAACTGTCCTGATCGGGATCGCTCTTGGACATTTTCTTCGAAGGGTCCTGGAGACTCATGATGCGGGTGCCTTCTTTTGCGAGTTTCGGTTTCGGCAGTGTGAACGTCTCGCCGAAGCGGTTGTTGAACTTTTCCGCAATCATGCGGGTGAATTCGATGTGCTGAACCTGATCATCACCGACCGGCACTTCTTCCGTACCATAGAGGAGAATGTCCGCGGCCATAAGCGTCGGATAATTAAGAAGGCCGGCGTAGACGCCTTTGGCGTTCTCTTTTTTATCCTTAAACTGCGTCATGCGCTCGAGCTCGCCTAAAGGCGAGAGCGTGTTGAGGATCCATTGGAGTTCCGTATGAGCGGGGACGTCTGATTGCTGGAAAATAATCGACTTCTGAGGGTCGATGCCCGAGGCGAGATAGAGGGCGGCTGTGTCGAAAATCTGCTTTCGCAGCACTTCCGGCTCCTGCGGGACGGTGATGGCATGCATGTCCACGATGCAGAAGATCGCGTCATTATCCTGCTGAAGCTCTTTCCATTGGCGCATGGCGCCCAGGTAGTGTCCGATATGCAGTTCGCCTGATGGCTTTATCCCGCTGAAGATTTTCATAGTTTTTCCATGATACTTCTCTTTTACCGCTTTTTCAATACAAAAGCCCCGCACTGCGGGGCTTTTGCCTGATTAGACTTCGACGATGACCGGAAGCACCATGGGGCGCTTTTTGGTCTTGGTGAAGAGGAACTGGCCGATCTTCTCGCGGATATTGTCGCGGACGTAGGCCCAGTTGACCGTCTCCTCGGGGCTTCCCGAACGCTCGATGATCTCCTTGATCTTCTGGCGCGTGACGTGGAGAAGCTCCTTCGATTCGCGGAGATAGACGAAGCCGCGCGAGATGATGTCGGGGCTTCCTTTCATCTTGCCGGTCTTCGAATCGACGGTTGCGATGATGACGAACATGCCGTGCTCCGACATCATCTGGCGGTCGCGGAGCACCACCTCGCCGCCGTCTCCGACGCCCAGGCCGTCCACGAAGACGTATTCGGCCGGGATGCGCTCTTTGGTAAGCGTGCAGATGCCGTTCTTGCATTCGACGATCTGGCCGTTGTCCGGAACGAGGATCCGGTCCTCCGCAACGCCCGCCCGGCGGGCGACTTTGCCGTGGATCTTCAGGAACGAGTGGTTTCCCTCGATCGGCATGAAGAACTGCGGCTTCACGGTCTCGATCATTTTCTTGAGATCCTCCTGCTTGGCGTGGCCGCCGGCATGGATGTCCATCATGCGGTAGTTGATGACGTCCGCGCCTTCGCGGTAGAGCTTGTCGGTAAGGCGCTGTACCGTGCGTTCGTTGCCCGGAATGACCGATGACGAGAAGACGAACGTATCGCCCTTCTCGACGTTGATGATGCGGTGCTCGCGGTTGGCGATGCGCATGAGGACGGCGTTTGCCTCGCCCTGCGCTCCGGTCGCGAGAACCATGACCTCGTTTTTCTTGTACTTGTGGATCTCCTCAACCGGGATGATCGTGTTTTTCGGAACCGTGACGTAGCCGAGTTCGCGCGCGATCTCGACGTTGGCCTTCATGCTCCGTCCTTCAATGACGATCTTCTTGCCGTACTTGGCACCGACCTGGATGATCTGGTTCAAGCGTCCCAGGAGCGATGCGAAGGTTCCGATGATGAGGCGTCCCGGGGCGTTCTTGATGATATCCTCGAGCTCGGTCTTGATCTCCACTTCGCTGTGCTGGTGTCCGATTTCCTTGGCGTTGGTGCTATCCGAGAGGAGGAGAAGGGGCTTTTCCTTGGCGATCGCCTCGAGCTTGTCGAGCTCGGTGACGCCTGCGATGTCGGAGCGCTCGTCGATCTTGAAGTCGCCCGTATGGATGACAATGCCTTCCGGCGTGCGGACGATGACGCCCAATGATGCCGGCGTGTTGTGGCTCACGCCGAAGAATTCGATGTCCCAGACTCCATTGCCGAGTTTGGTTTTCGTGTCTTTGGTGACCACATTCAAGTCGAGCTCCGGTCCGAAGCCCTTAAAATCATCCTGGCGCTTTTTGATGATTGCGACCGTAAGATCCGTTCCGAAAAGCGGGGGATTCTTGAGTTTCGGGACAAGGTGGGGAATCGCGCCGATATGGTCGTAGTGCGCGTGCGTGATGATTACGCCGTCGATGTTATCCTCCTTCCCTTCGAAATACTTGATGTTCGGGATGATATAATCGATTCCCGGCATATCCTCCTCGGGGAACTGGAGTCCCATGTCGATGATCAGGATATGATCGTTGTATTCGAGCGCGGTCATGTTTCGGCCGACCTCTTCGAGGCCTCCGATTGGGATTACCCGCAGAACGTTCTTTTCGTTCGGTTTCGGGTGGTATTCCCGGCGGGTCGGAAACGGGGGCGCTCCCCGCGGATTCCGTCCGCCTCGGCCTCCGCTTCGGCGCGGGTGTCCGCTCCGTGCGTGGCCGTGTGCTGCTGTCTTTTTCTGCTGCTGAATCATTGTGATTCCTTTTGCAGGCCGATAACTGCCGACAAAGTATGAGTACATTCTTTCCCTTGCATTCGGCCTGCTATAAATAATTAGTAATGAGAGTAAGTGTTACTTACTGTGTGGGCGAGAGAGGACTTGAACCTCCACGACCTTGCGGCCACTAGGCCCTGAACCTAGCGCGTCTGCCAATTTCGCCACTCGCCCGTATGTTGTTGTACTAGCCTACTTGAACTTCCAATCCGTATCGATGTACCAGTGATCCGCCGTATAGAACCGCTCCGATGGTTTTGCCAGATTGACCGGGGAAGCGCCCTGTACCGCATTCCTCATGACGAAGAAGTAGTGCGGGGTGTAGAGGAAGATCGCGGGCCGGTCTTTGACGACCAGCGCCTGGAACTCCTTGTACTTCTGTGCGGCCTCTTCCGGCGTCTTGGCTCGGCGAGCCGATTCCAGGAGCGTATCGACTTTCTTGTTCACGTAGAGCGACAGGTTCAAGCCCGGATGCTTGATCTGCGAGGAATGCCAGAATGCGAACGGGTCCGGATCATGCCCGAATCCTTCGCCGAAGAGAAGGATATCATAGTTTCTCGTGCGGATATTCTGGTACTCAAGCTCCGCGATCTGCGCGGTCTGGATCGTGACCTCGATGCCCAACGCCTCCCATGAGCGCTTGATGAATTCGGCGCTCTCCACGAGATCCGGCCACAGCGACGTTGTGATGTTCAAAGTCAGGATTTCTGTTGATGCGGGGGCCGTGCGCGTTTTGGGGATGGTTTTCTCGCGCAGTCCGCTATCGGGGTTCAATTTCCAGCCGCTTTTATCGAGAAGCTGGCCGGCTTTCTCAAGGTTGATGCCGGGGACGGCAATCTTGGGATCGAACCCGAGGCTTCCGGGCGGAATCGGCGTTGAGATCGCGGTCGCCGAGCCATTGAATACCTGCTTAATGAGCTCGGTTCGGTCGATGGCGAGCTCGAGCGCCTCGCGAACGTTCGGATCCGCTACCACCTTATTCCTGCTCTGGTTGAAGAAGAGGCCGAACACCTGCGGGAGCTGCATGGTGTAGACCGAACTTCCCGCGACCGAAATTTTCGAGGCGTTTTCCGCGGAGACGACGCTCATGCCCTGGATGCGGCCTCGCTGATAGGCGGAGAGCATTGATTCCTCCGAAGAAAAAACCTGGAACGCCACCTCTTCGATGAAGGGGGCGCCGTCAGCGGGAGACGTCTCGCTCTTTACGAGCGTGTACGTCAGGATCGAGCCGTTGGTCGAACGCGTCAGCTTCTCGAATTGATACGGGCCCGAGCCGATCGGCTTGAGATTGAACTCCGCCTGGAAGCTGTTTTCCGGCCGGATCGAGGCCCAGATGTGCTGGGGGAGGATGCCGACCGTAAGATTCTGAAGGAACGGCGCATACGGCTGGCGCAAGGTAAGCGCAAGCGCATGATCGTCTATCTTCTCAACCGTTACGCCTTGCCAGTTAGGCCGCAAGGGGCTGCGAAAATCAGGGTTCTGGATAAGTGCCACGGTAAATGCGACGTCATCGGCAGTGACGGGTTTTCCGTCATGCCACTGCACATCCTTCCGAAGCTTGATGTCATAGCGCTTTCCATCCTCGGAAAGGGTATAACTTTCCGCCAAGGCGGGGGTCAGAACTCCCAGATCCGAGTACTGGAAGAGTCCCAGAAACACAAGGTTGCTGATGCTCTGTTCGGTCTCATTGGTGACAAGGATTGGATTAACAAAGCGCGGCTCGTCCAGCACGCCCTCGACATAGCTTCCGCCGACGTCGGGAGCGTTCACGATATATGACTCAAAAAATTCTCCGGTGAAAAATACGCCCGAGATGATGGCTATCGCCATGAACGCCAGGAACACCCACTTATCCTGTTGGGTGAAAAGGCTCCAGAATTGCGCTGCCTGCAGGGGAGTGGGCTTGGGGTTTTCCTTTACCCGCGCCCATTCGCTCCGGAAACGAGCCGAGAGCAGCCGAAATTTTTCAATCAATGAAGAGTACAAAGCCGTATGTACGGAACGGGTTAGGAGAGCCGTACGCTCAAAAGCGCTAAAACGAGGAATGCGATTCCGAGAAGGATCGTGACGATGAAAACGCCTCGCTCGAGGCCGCGCCGCGTCCGATAGACGCTGCCCGATGAATCGCCGCCGAACGAAGAGCCGAGGCCTTCGGCGCCGCGCTGCTGCATCAAAATCAAGCCTATCAAGATGACCGAAATGACTACCTGTGCGATATGAAGTACGTTCATGTTTTTGTGCCCGCAGGAAGAGAGCTGCCGCGCAAGCGGTGCAATTCCGAAAGGGACGTTAATGCGTTAGATGATCGAGTTAAGAATACCGAGGATCAGCGATGTCCAGAATAACGTGGACAGCGAGCCGATCGCAAGCGTTGCCGTTGCGGCATCGGCGATATACAGGATAACGACGTGAAGTACGATATTAAAGAGGCCGAAAGTCAGGAGAATGAGCGGGAAGGTGATGAGCTTCAGTATCGGCCGGACGATAATATTGAGAAGCGTCAGGATGGCTGCCGCTATGACGAATGACGAGGTCCCGTCGGCAATGACGAAATCCGAGAAAAGACTCGTCAGGGCCATGAGGGCCGCGACATTGATCGCGAACTTCAAAAGAACCTTTAGAATGTAGTTCATTGAGTGAAAACTCGAGACGTATCCTAGTCAATTCATAGTACCCGAAGAGGGCCGAAAAGTCAATCCAGCGCCGCACGGGCTTTTGACGAAAAGAACCCTTATTTGTATAGTAGCGGCGTATAAATTGCTCTTCACCATACACCACAAACCAGGAGGGAGGTTATGGACGCCGGGGGACCCTACTTTCCATACCGTCCGCCCTTTACCGTTGTTTTTGCCCGCTGCATGAACTCCACGGGATATATGGGCAACGTGGGTAAGGAGTGCGTGCTTATCGAGCTTCTGGCAAGGAAGGAATGGCCTCGTGACGATAAAGGAGCTCCGGTTCCGCTGTACCTTGGGCGCTTTCCCCACAGTGGGAACAAGCTCTTCGTGCGGCACGACGAAGTCGACCTTCCTCAGAGGTAGGCCGAAGCGAGAGATTTTCACAATCTCGCTTCGGCTTTTTTATTGCTGGAGGAAGTTTTTCTGCCGCAGAAGCTGATGGTACTTTTTCGCGAATCGGTGCGATTCGTCGCGCACTGCCTGGAGCGTATGCATGCTGTCTTGCGGAATATCCTTCAGGCGGATCACGCGGGAAGGGTAGATGTGGAGCGTTTCGTCGCGTGATGCCTTGCGGCGCGTGCGTCCCGTTTTCGTTTTTGCTTTCGCGAGCCCCGCAAGCACGAGGGGCCAGCGTTTGGCGTTTTTGGAGCTGAACGATTTTTCGAGTACGCGAGCCGCTGCGCGGAGCTGCGGCGTGCCGCCGTCTATGAGCATGAGATCGGGGAGCGTCCATTCCGGATGATTGAGCCGCCGGCGGAGCGTTTCCTTAAGCATGTCGAAATCACTGATGCCCTCGTACCGGATGCGGAAGCGCTTGTACTCGTTCGTATGCGGCCGTCCATTTTGGAATACCACCAGCGATGCGGTCGCCTCTGCGCCGGAGATGTTTGATATGTCATATCCTTCGATGCGCGATATCGGCTTTTCGCCTCCTACGATGGCCTGTAGCGACGACGAGGTCTTCGCGTGACGCAGGACGAACGGGTTGCGGTCCTGGATAATGAAGCGGTGCGAGATGATCGATTGCAGGTCGGCGATGCAGTCGCGGAGCGTTGCTGCCGCCTCGAAGTCGCGTGCGATGGATGCCGCTTCCATTCTTGTTCGCATGTTGCGGAGGATGTCGCGGGCGTGTCCCGTGAGGATTTTACGGATCGTGGCGATATTTTTGAGATATTCCTGCTTGCCTCCCGGCGGAGGAACTTCACCGATGGTGCAGCAGAAGCCGAGGCATCGGCCGATCTCCGCATTCAGGCATCGGCGCTTGTGTGGTTTCTTGCAGGTGCAGTAGGGGAATGACTTGCGCAGAAGCCGCAGGATCGCATACAGCGGGCGCCCTTCGGTAAAGGGTCCGATGATGCTCGCTTTGCGCGCATGTGCGGGCGGCTGATGGGATACGACGATGCGCGGGAACTCGTCTTTGGTAAACGAGACGTAGTTGTATCCTTTGTCGTCCCGCATAAGTATGTTAAACCGAGGCCGGTATTTTTTAATGAGTTCCGCTTCGCGCACTAAGGCATCGAACTCGGTCTCAAGCGGCTCAAAGGAGACGGAAGCGGCCTCTTCCCGCAGGCGTTTCACCCGGTCCGGGATGGTTCGGAGGAAATACGAAGCCAGCCGCTTTTTAATGCTGGCAGCTTTGCCTACATACAGGGGCTTTCCCGCGGCATTCTTAAATATATAGATGCCGGGTTCTGCTGGAATTTCCTTCGGTTTTCCGAGCATATTTTCTATCTATAGCATTAAAAACCTTAATAAAATAGGGATTTTAGTACTTGACATACATTTAATATTACTATATAATGTTTTTCGACAGTAGAAGTTCTTTGTCGAAATCGTACGAGTGGAAGGTTGGTTGCTATATTCACAACGTTTCCCTTCAAGCGCGGTGCAGTGTCCATGATTTCTGCACGTTCGCTTACGCGCAGCTTCTACGCTGTGCACCACACGAGGTTAAACAGAAAGCTTCACAGCTTTTAACCGCGTTTGGAGGGAGTGTCATGGGTATTGTAAGGGTGCCTATGGGCAGCCCGTATGGCGGGGTCGATCTTATCTATTATCGGTGTGGCGAGAAAATTGCTTCACTGGTATGGATAGTCACAGATCGTTTTACTGGAGTGGAGCTTAATAGCTGGGAACTCATATGCTTAGTACATGAGTGCCCCAAAGAGCTTCCCGAAGAGTACTTAAATAAGTCTGTTCGGGAATGCCCACGCGAGCTTCTCTTCGGGAAGTGTCCACTTGCATGGAGTATACAAGTGGATAACCCTATCGCGGCCGATCGCCTTGTTGAAACACATTTTGGCGATCTGGTCGTGCATCGCGACTGGCCCTAATCATTTTCGAGGGAGACTGCTGGAAACAGTCTCCCTCCTTTTCCGAATCCATCACGCTTGTGGTGGCTTCAGAGAAGGAAGTTTTTTGATAACAAAGATATAGCAATCAAACACTTTAGCGAGGAGGTTTGTCGTGGGTAAAGGCGGGATCATTGCTCCGTACGGCTATCAGGAAGAGACCAATTCAAAAATCCTCAAGGCGATCGGCCAGGGGATCAAGGCGGGGTTCATCTACCTCGCAAGCGGCCTTGGGAAGACAGTGACGGCCGCATTTCTGGCCAAGCGACTGCTCGCGCAGTTGCCAAGTCTCAAGGTCCTGTACCTGTGTAATCAGACGCATGTTCTCACCGACCGCCAGGCTCCGGAAAAGTTTCAAGCGGTCATTGGAGGCGATTCTTCTCGGTTTGGCCAGTATCATGGCAGCAGGAAGGATCGTCATGCACAGTTCCTCTTCGCTTCGTTCCAGACGATGGATGCGTGGCGGAGAAATTTCCGGCGGGATGAGTTCGATCTCGTCATCGTTGACGAGTCGCATCACGCGCCCGCCGAGACGTATCTCCCCACCGTCCGGTACTTCCGGCCGAGACTCTTTCTTTTGGGGATGACCGCAACACCCAAACGTGCCGATACGCGCGATATGGGAAAGGTCTTCGCGAACAACGAGCTGTACACGCTACCGCTCGAGGAGGCGATCCCGCGTGGGTTGCTGACGCCCGTCGAGTATCAGATCATCAGCGATGAGATCGTGAAACTCGGCAAGGTGGAAGCCCGCGAGATCGGTTCCGGAAAGCTGCGCATCTCCATGAAGCAGCTCAACCGGCGGCTCTTCGCTCCGCTACGAGACGAAGAGATCGTTCGGATCATCGGGGAAAAGATCAAGAACATTCGGAATCCGAAAGTCATGATCTTCTGTCCTTCGATCGACCACGCCGAGCGCTTGCATCAGCTGATCCCGTATTCGCTTCCGGTTCATTCGCGCATGGCGCGCAAGAAGCAGGAAGAGCGGATCAGGCTGTTCCGTGATGGATTGGCTCATACCGTCATCACGGTCGACAAGTTCAATGAGGGGGTAGATATCCCCGAGGTGAACGTCGTGGTGTTCCTCCGTTCAACGCAGTCGCATGTCATCTTTTCCCAGCAACTGGGGAGAGGGCTGCGGCTGCACGAGGGGAAGAAGAAGGTGTTGGTACTCGATTTCGTCGCAAACTGCGAACGGGTCGAGATGCTGCACCGTCTGGTAACGGCCGTGCAGAAGCCGTACGTGCAGGTCGGACAGCGCAAACAGCGCGTTGTCCATTTCTCCTGCAATTTCACGCATGCGGCGCGGAACGTGCTCGACATTCTCGAGCGCATCCGCGGCGGCTACACGCCAGAGCTTCTTACCAAACAGCTGAAAGCCGAGGCTAAGCGATTGGGCCGAACTCCTCTTAAGGATGATATTAGTAAATCATCCAAGAAGGGGAGAACGGCCAGTGAGATTGTATTCACAAGCGTCTTTGGCTCATGGAACAAGGCGTTAAAAGCTGCAGGGCTGAAGATCAACCTCCGTCAGGATTACACCAAATCCGAGCTGATCGAACAGCTGAAAGCCGAGGCTAAGCGATTGGGCCGAACTCCTCTTAAGGATGATATTAGTAAATCATCCAAGAAGGGGAGAACGGCCAGTCACCTTACGTTTACCAGGATTTTCGGCTCCTGGAACAAAGCCTTGAAGGCGGCTAAGTTGAAGGTGAACCAATATCGCTATACCAAGGTTAAGCTAATCAAGCAGTTGAAGGCTGAAGCCAGGCGACTAGGACAGACTCCTTCCGTGGATAGAATCGATAAATCATCCAGGGAGAGAAGAACTGCTAGTTCCGCAACATTCATCAATACCTTCGGCTCCTGGAACAAAGCCTTGAAGGCTGCCGGACTGAAGGTGAACTTGAAAAGGGGGTGAAATAGTACTTTCAAACGGAGTGCGTGCAAACGCGCACTCCGTTTTCTATTATCTACTTGCATTATTTATATTTTATTGTATAATATTTCAGCCAGTAAGCTTCATTGAAAATTCATAAGGAGGGGAGAATGAAGGATCCATATGCCAACTTTGTCGCAACAACGTTCCATAACGGTCTTCGGGTCTATGCCTCGGAATTGCCCGATGTCGGATGGGAGGCGGTGGCATGCATCGTGTATGCCGGGGCTGCCGACGATCCGAAGGGCAAAAAGGGCCTTGCGCACTTTACCGAGCACCTGGTGAGTAAGAATATTCCGGGCGTTCCGTATGACAATGCGAGAGAGTTCTTCAGTCAGCAGGGAGGCAGTGTCAGTTTCGGTCGTACCGGATACTCCTGTACGGTCTATGAGTTCTTCTCTTCCACTGATCCCGCGCTGTTCCAAAAGGCGCTTACGATCTTTGGATCGATGCTCTTTGGTTCCTCTCTCTCAGAATTCATCGATCGGGAGCGACGGGTCATTCAGGGCGAATACAATAAGAATTTTCCCGTCCAACTTCCTTTCGACCGCCTGCGATGGCGGAGAGAAGCGCTTTTTTCCGGACATCCGAGTCTCGATGGGTTTACCGATTCGCTCGGTACGCTTGATTCGATTGCGGCCATTGATAAAGGCGACGTGCAGGCGTTTTACGATACGTATTATGTTCCTGCGAATGTCGCTGTGGTCGCGATCGGAGGTCTGTCCTGCGCGCAGGTATTTCGCGCGCTTGCGCGGGAGATCGGCTTTTCACGCTCGGAATCAGGCGTGAGTAATCATACCCGGAAAAGGTCCTGGAATATTCCTACTCCGAGCGTTTCCAGCCGCGAAATCCGACTTGGCGACTACATCACCACTCCCATAAATTCCGGCGAGTATCTGACGGGCGTTGCTCTTCCGCTGGATCTTAATTACGACGCCCTTCGCTTGCTGTCGAAGATGATCTATCAAATCCTCTTTGAAGAATTTCGGCAGAAGCGCAGCTGGGTTTATGAGGTGAAGATGTCGATGGTATTTTTCCGCGACGTGCGGGAGTGTACGATCGGGTTCATGGGTCTCCGATCGGAAGTGATTGGAAAGACTGATGAGCTGGTCGACGAATGCATCGCGCAAGTTGCAGATGCGTCTGACCTGTTCATGAAAGTATATCAAACCGCCATCGCGGAGCTATACATGCGGGATCAGAGCGGCAGAGGGATCCGCGACGGAGCGGTGGACGACCTCGTTGAATTCAACAAGATCTACACGCGCGAAGAAGATGTTTGGGGGAGGCGCGCGGTTACTTTCAATGATGTGAAAAAGCTCCTTCCACTTCTCCAGCGTTCACGGCGCTGGACGTTTCTCGCTCATCCGTGAGTATAGGCAGGGATGCCGTTATGGGTCCCTGCCTTTTTTATATATATTTGCATTATTTTTATTTTATTGTATAATATTGCTGCGGACAAACTACCTTGAAAATTCATAATGAGGGGAGAATAAAGGATTCATCGTGTAGCTTCGCCTGGGTGATTGCGCCCTAACCCTCATCAAGGGAGATAATTTCCAGCAGCCTCCCTTCTTTTCCGAATCCATCACTACGGTGGTGGCTTCAGAGGAGGAAAGTTATGAACGATTAACCCCTTGTTAAAACGACCCCGCACCTGTTCATAACTTTTTCCTAATAAAGCTGTTGAGGGACGTATTTACTTTTGTGTGAGTACGATCTTGGCTTTGTCCCTTAGCAGTTTCGGCGAGGTGCCCGTGCGCACCTCGCCCCCTCTTTCTTACATAATTAAGTGTGATAGTTATGTATAAAGAGGGCTCCATGCTCTCAATGATACACAGAAGACGTGAGACATCCTGTCAACAAGACGATCGGATGGCTGTCTTCTGTGTTACGAGTTTAGCGGCAACGCTTAATTGTCTGTGCATGTGGCTATGCACGTACGCGGCGATGTTGCCACTAAACATGTTCTTTCAATGTCCTTCGGGACGATTCATAATCCAAATGGCCCAATGGGCCGCAACGAAAGGGGTGCATCGTGGGACGATTTGTCGGCATTCGACATCGCACGAAGAGGACCGCTGAGGGCGAAGAGCGCCCCACACAGATATTCATCATCAATGAGGACGGCTCATCATCGAGCTTGAACCTCGCTGACGATGATTCAGAGTTGGATTTCGTGCTTGGCCGGCATCCTGTCGAATATCGGGAAGCTGGTGAGGGTGAAGATCTCTCGGGCTTTCTTTTCCGTCACATCAAGCAGACGAAGGGACGCCCGAATCGCGTTCCCTCGAGATACGAGGGGATTGTTCAGGGCGATATCGTTGCCATGGCGCTTGGGGGGAGTGGGGACCGCATGGCCTTCGCGCTCTCGCGTCGCGGCCAGGAGATCGGCGCGCGTGTGTATCGCATCACCCCCTTTCTCCTTGATGAGTACCGGGGAGGCAAAAAGGAAGATGATGCAAAAAACATCGCCTTCCTGGCGAAAACGCGCCTTGGTCTCTTTTCGGAGGTCGACGTGCGCGATCGGGCGCTTATCGCAGTGCGGGAGGCATTCCGCGCGCGTATCGATGCCATGAAGGATCGGATCGCGTGCGAGCAGCGGCTCCGCCAGCAGATCATCGGCCGGGTGTTCCTCAATCAAGAGGGGAAATATCCGGAAGGATCGCTGGAAGATGCCTACGATGCCGAAAAGGCGAACGACACTATTCTCCAAGCCCTTCTCCAGGAAGAAGGCCGTCGGGAGCGCGAATTGACCAGCGCCCTCGGCAAAATCGAGGTGTATGAAAAAGTCCTCAAGCTGGTCGAAGGGTGCGGTCCGATGATCGCTGCGCGACTCATCGCCTCAATCGGCGATATTCGCCGGTTCGAAAGCGACTCTAAGCTCAAGGCGTTCTGTGGCGTTCACGTCCTGGCCGACGGGGCGTTTCCGCGCCGGAGGCGGAATTCCGTCTCAAACTGGCATCCGGAAGCGCGGCAGGCGCTCTACCTTCTGGGTGAGCAGTTCAATCGCCGGCCGGAATCCTTGTGGGGCCTGAAGCTCCGGGAGTACAAGCGGAAGTTCCGTGAAAAGCATCCCGAAGTCGTCGTAGTTGCCGGCAAGAAGCGGTATACCGACGGCCACATCCACAAGATGGCTCTGTGGCGGACCCGCACCAAGTTCGTCGAATGGCTGTGGCGTGAGTGGCGTGACCTCGAGGAAGGAAGGGCTGCCGCAGAAAAGGCGGCCTAAGTTTTCTGAGAGACGCGCAAAAATATTTGTCATTGCAACGAGTCTGCTCATGCGTCTCTCTGTAATGTCGGGCGGCGGACGAAGATCTTCATGGATACCAATCGTTAGTAAAAGTGTCCGCCGCCCAACTCCAGAACTATTCCGGAAGATCAATAGGAGCTCGAGGAGCTGCTGTCAAAATGATGAACTATCCAGCGTGCTCCTATCTCAATGAGGGTAATGGACGAACACGAACCTGTTGTAAACGCGATTGCTCGTGTCCATCACCTTTCTCAGCAGGGAATGGAAGGGAGCGCGAACAGTAATCTGTCAAAAAATAACGAAAGCTAAACTGCGCTTCCTAGTCCTTAGGTGAAGCGATGGACGCATGATCTGCTGTTTGTGCAAGAACGAGCAAAAGGCTGTCCACTGCTTTGCCTGAATGGTGAAAAGTCCGGGAACACGTGCTCTGGCATGTTGCTGAAAGCAACGACAATAATATTGTGTTCCCGGTTATGTGGTGCACGGCGGACGTTTTGCATCATGTGACAACGAGAAAGGAGGTGTCCGCCGTGCATCAGCTCTTTAAAATCAAAGTTTATTACCGTACTGTCTAATGTGGACGAGGATGGTGCTGTTTTTACGTGGTTAACGGGAAGACGGTTGTCCGCATCAACCCCGCTTCGCTTCGTGCGAGGCGGGGGGTTTTCTTTTATTGAGCTCAAAACTATTGCCAAGATGGGTTTTTTCGTGTACACTTCGCCCAACTAAAAGCGTTTCTATGGCAAAAACTGACCCTCAACACGTCATTCAAATCAGAGGCGCGCGCGTTCACAACCTCCAGAACATCTCTTTGAATATTCCGAAGAATAAGTTTGTCGTGATCACGGGACTTTCCGGCTCCGGCAAGTCATCGCTCGCCTTCGATACCATCTATGCCGAAGCGGAACGCCGCTTCATTGAGTCGCTCTCAAGCTACGCCCGGCAGTTTCTCGGCGTGCAGGACAAGCCCGAGGTGGATGCTATTGAGGGGCTTTCTCCCGCGATCGCGATTGACCAGAAAAGCATCTCGAGAAATCCGCGCTCGACGGTCGGCACCATCACCGAGATCTACGACTATTTCCGCATTCTCTTTTCCCGCATCGGGCATCCGCATTGCCCCAACTGCAAACAGCCCGTCACGCACCAGACCGCCGAGCAGATCACCAAGCAGATTCTGGCTATTCCGAAAAAGACCGAAGTTCAGATTCTGGCTCCGACCATACGCGGGAAAAAGGGCGAGCATGCCCATGTTTTGAAGGAGATCAAACTCTCCGGATTTCTCCGCGTACGTTTGAACGGCGAGATGCTGCGTATCGACGACGCGCTCGATAAGAAGCTCGATAAGAACAAGAAGCACACGATCGAGGTCGTGGTCGACCGTTTTGCGATGGGAGGCGATATCGACCGTACGCGCATCTTCGACTCGGTCGAGACGGCATTGAAGATCGGGAAAGGGCATCTCCTCGTCTCCAAGAACGGGCAGGATTCGCTCTACTCCGAACATTTTGCCTGCACGCACTGCGACATCAGCATTCCGGATATCGAGCCGCGCATTTTCTCATTCAACAGTCCCTACGGCGCATGTTTTCACTGCACCGGTTTGGGTTCGACACTCGAGGTGGACGAAAAACTCGTCTTTCCGAACGGGAATTTAACACTTGCCGAAGGAGCCATCCGGCCGTGGTCATCGGTCGGAAATAAAGTCGGCCGGCAGTCGTGGTACTACTGGCTTTTGGCGGATCTTGCCGATCGATACAAGTTCTCATTGGACGAGCCGGTCAAAAATCTTCCCAAAAAAGTCTTGGACGTCATTCTGCACGGCGAAGAAGGCGGGAAGCCCATCACGGTTTCGGAGGATGAGGAGGAGGAAGGGGGCAAAGGCGAGCACAGCCCGTTCGAAGGCGTGGTGAATCATCTCAAGCGCCGCTGGAAGGAGACCGACTCGGAATGGATGCGCACGGAAATCGAGAAGTTCATGATCGTGCAGGTGTGTCCGGTATGCGAAGGCCAGCGACTGAAGAAGGAAGCGCTTGCGGTCACGATTGATGGCCAGAACATTGCCCAGCTTTCGCACGGCTCGATCGAAGAGCTTGAGGCGTTTTTCAGTGCGTTCCCGAAGAAAAAAGAGCGGACGCAGTCCGAATTGAAGGTAGCCGCACCGCTCGTGAAGGAAATCATGAAGCGCCTCGCGTTTTTGCGGGACGTCGGCCTCGAGTACATGACGATGGACCGCGAGTCGACGACACTTTCCGGCGGCGAGGCGCAGCGAATCCGCCTGGCGACGCAGATCGGCTCCCGCCTTACCGGCGTGCTGTACATTTTGGACGAGCCGTCGAAGGGGCTGCATCCGCGCGACCATACCCGCCTTATCAAAACCCTTAAGAATCTGCGCGATCTCGGCAATACCGTGATCGTTGTGGAGCATGATGCGGAAACGATGCTCGAATCGGATTGGATCATCGACTTGGGTCCCGGCGCCGGAAAGCACGGCGGCAATATCGTGTTTGAAGGGACGCCTGCGCAAGTTTTGAAGGCAAAGACGCTTACGGGGGAATATCTTTCCGGAAAGAAGGAAGTTTCGGTCCATGCGAAAAAGGAAGTTAAAAAATCCGACAAATCGATCGTGATTTCAGGCGCTGCGCACAATAACCTAAAGGACGTGACAGTCTCTGTTCCGCTTGAAAAGCTCGTCGTAGTCTCCGGCGTCTCGGGTTCCGGCAAATCAAGTCTTATCAACGACATCCTTGCCAAGCAGCTTCTGAAGGATTTTTATAAGGCGCATATCATCCCCGGAGAGCACAAAAAAATCACGGGCACCGAACATATCGACAAGGTGGTCATCGTGGACCAGTCGCCGATTGGCCGCACGCCCCGTTCGAACCCGGCAACCTACACCGGCGCATTCGGCGTCGTCCGTGAGCTGTTCGCAAAAACCAACGAGGCCAAAGCCCGCGGTTACGGGCCGGGACGCTTCTCGTTCAACGTGAAGGGCGGGCGCTGCGAGTCGTGCGAAGGACAGGGCGTAAAAAAGATCGAGATGTATTTCCTCCCGGACGTGTACGTGGAGTGCGAGGAGTGCCGCGGCAAGCGCTACAACCAGGAGGCGCTCTCGATCGAATACAGCGGCAAGAACATCCACGAGGTCCTGCAGATGACCATCGAGGAGGCGCACGCGTTTTTCAAGAACATTCCGAAGCTCAAAGACAAACTTGAGACGCTTATCAGTGTCGGACTTAGTTATGTCACGCTCGGCCAGAGCGCCACCACGCTTTCCGGCGGCGAAGCGCAGCGTATCAAGCTGGCGACCGAGCTTTCGCGCCGCGATACCGGGCGCACGCTCTATATATTGGACGAGCCGACGACCGGACTCCATTTCGAGGATATCCGGAAGCTTCTTACTGTGTTGCGGGCGCTTGTCGAAAAAAAGAATTCGGTCGTGGTCATCGAGCATAACTTGGACATGATCAAGAACGCCGATTGGCTCATCGATCTGGGTCCCGAAAGCGGGGACAAGGGGGGCGAGATCGTCGCGGAAGGAGCGCCGAAGGACGTTGCCAAGGTGAAGAACTCGTACACTGGGCAGTATTTGAAAAAAGCCTAGAAAAGAAGATATACTTGCCGCAGGAATACAGGACCGTTCGTTGACGTTTATATACAGGAGGGAATCATGTGTTTACCGACGGCCGCAGATTCGGCGGCCACAGCAAATGCTGCGCGCCGCTCGTCTTTCTCGGGGATCGTGAACGTGGCTGCTCATCGCATAGGCCTCTGGCCTATCAGGCGAATTTCCAATGTGTCGACTGCATGCTTCTGCGCGACGCATTTCTGGTGATTGTTCCGGCGGATAAGGGCCCAAGAAAAAACGGGCGCTAACGTTACATCTTCCGAAACGTCCGAGGAGGAGTATTAATGAAAAAGGGCAGGCAGCGCGCGCGGGTGCGAACTAAGCCGCCGCAATGTCCTGTCCATAGTCTCTATTGGGCGGATGATTGCGGCGATTGCCAGAATGTCGCGCACGCCCGAAGAAGGCATCGTAGGTTGTACCGAGGGCCCCGCAAGTGGCCCAAGTGAAGAGCAGCCACTCACCATTATCAAAGGAGGAAGGCTTTGAGAATGCATGCAGCTTTGCGCCAACAGAATCGGAGAAGCGTCTTCATTCCTCATCGGCGTCCGGTACGCGCGCCGCTTGCGCGCCAGCCGCATCCGCCGAGACGCTCGTTCCGCGATTTTCCGTTTCTGTTCGCGCTTGGAACGCTGAAGGAGATCCGTAAGCGCGGCCTCATCACTTCGTGGCTGAATGTGTCGCGCCGGAAGGTGTTCGTCGCGAACGGGATCCACCTGATCCTCATCAACGGCTCCAAGACCTTTTCGATCGGCGTGTGGGGGATCGATGACGATCCCGAGCTGCGGCGCGGGGCCAGGGCGCAGCAGGTGCTTATCGATCCCAGGCCGTCGCGGGAAAAGAAGAACCGGGTCATCAAGGTCCTTGCGGATATTTGCACGGGGCCGTGCGACGAGGACATCCTGCTGGGGGATGCGAACGCCGATCTTCTGCATAAGATCATCATGGCCAGCAAGCTGCGCTACGTCTGAAGCGCATCGGCAGAGCATTCGCGCCGGATAGGGGAAACCCTGTCCGGCGCTTTTTTGTTACTAATTCCCGTTGACACCCCTGAAAAGCTGATTATAATAAATTAGCAGTCGGGCATTTTGACTGCTAAATACCATTACTATTCATCATTTAATACTATGAAAACCAGCATCAAGCCGTTGGGCGACCGGGTTCTGATAGAGCCCCTAAAGGATCATAAGGAAGGAAAGACCGACTTCGGCATTTATCTCCCTGAAACTGCGGAGAAGGAACGTCCTGAAAAAGGAAAGGTCATCGCGGTCGGCGAAGGGAAAACCGACGAGAATGGAAAGAAGATTCCGGTGCGGGTGAAGAAGGGCGATACCGTCATCTTCACAAAGTATGGCCCGACGGAGATCAAGGTCGACGGCAAAGAGTATCTTATCGCGCGGGAAGAGGACATTCTCGCGGTTATCGAAGGCTAATTTTCTAAAAAACTATGGCAGCGAAAAAAATACTTTTCAACGAAGAGGCGCGGCAGGCATTGAAGCGCGGCATCGACAAACTCGCCGATGCGGTGAAAATCACATTGGGTCCCAAAGGGCGTAATGTGGTTCTTGATCGCGGCTACGGAGCGCCGCTTATCACCAACGATGGCGTGACGATCGCCAAAGAGATCGAGCTCGAGGAGAAGATGGAGAATATGGGTGCCGAGCTCATTCGCGAAGTGGCAACCAAGACCAATGACGTTGCCGGTGACGGCACGACAACCGCCACGCTTCTCGCGCAGGCCATGATCGCCGAAGGAACGAGGAATATCGCCGCGGGTGCGAACCCGATGGGCGTGAAGCGCGGCATCGAGCAGGCGACGGAAGTCGTGGTTAATCAACTGAAGAAGATCTCCCGTCCCATTTCTAATCATGAGGAGGTGAAGCAGGTCGCGACCATTTCCGCCCAGGATGCCGAAGTCGGGACGCTTATCGCCGACATCATCAAGGAGATCGGCAAGGACGGCGTGATCACGGTAGAAGACGACCAGACGCTTGGTCTTTCCCGCGAGGTTGTCGAGGGCATGCAGTTTGATCGCGGATACATCTCGCCATACATGGTTACCAATGCCGAGCGGATGGAAGCCTCGTATGAAAACCCCGCCATTCTCATCACCGACAAGAAAATATCGAGTATTCAGGATATTCTGAAGCTTTTGGAAAAGCTCGCCCGTGCGGGTCAGAAAGAGCTTATTATTATCGCTGAGGAGGTGGAAGGGGAGGCGCTAACCACGCTGGTTTTGAACAAAATCCGAGGAGCGTTCAATGCGCTTGCCATCAAAGCGCCGGGCTTCGGCGATCGCCGCAAGGAAATGCTCGAGGATATTGCTGCCATTACCGGAGGGCGAGTCATTACCGATGAAGTTGGATTGAAGCTCGATTCCGTTGAGCCCGAAATGCTCGGCCACGCTCGCCGCATCATCGCAACGAAAGAGAATACCATCATCATCGGAGGAAAAGGGAAGAAGGCTGAAATTGAAAAGCGACTCAAGCAGATCAGAGCGGAGCTCGACCGTACGTCATCGGAATTCGACAAGGAAAAACTTCAGGAGCGCCTTGCGAAACTTTCGGGTGGTGTTGCTGTTATCAAAGTCGGCGCTGCGACCGAAGTTGAGCAAAAGGAAAAGAAACTCCGCATCGATGATGCCGTACATGCGACAAAAGCGGCGATGGAGGAAGGTATCGTCCCAGGAGGCGGCGTTGCGCTTATGCGCTGCATTCCGGCTCTTGAAGATCTTCGTATGAAACTCGAAAAGGATTCGACCAAACTCGATGAGCGCGTAGGAACGGAGATTTTGCTCCGCGCGTTAGAAGCTCCGGTGAAGCAGATTGCATATAACGCCGGACGCGAAGGCGCGGTCGTCGCCGAGGAGGTGAAGAAGCTCACGGGCTCAATGGGATACAATGCCGCGAAGGACGAGTACGAGGATCTTGTGAAGGCCGGTATCATTGATCCGACTAAGGTGACCCGCTCGGCATTCCAGAATGCCGCGTCCGTTGCCGCTCTGGTTCTTACGACGGATGCGGTTGTCGGCGAGCTTCCAAAAAAGGAGGTATCGATGCCGCCAATGCCTCACCAGGACTACTAAGGTTATCTTAAATTCAAAAAACGCTCCTCACGGAGCGTTTTTTGATTGTCACTTATCCACATCGTTTTTATCTCGTGGTGTATAATTAACAACGAAAAACGATTCCGTTTTTATGCTTATGGAAGAGGGGAAAAACGATTCAATGAATTCGCTCCTGCCCCTCGCAGATGCGGCGCAATATGCCGGCACAACGCCGGATTATCTTCGCTATCTGATTTTCAAAGGGAAATTGAAGGGGGAGAAGATGGGGAAGATATGGTTTACCCGGAAAGAATGGGTGGATACATATAAATCTGAACTTCTCGAACGTCAGAAAATACAGCGGGAAGCTCAAAAAAACGCTAGCGTTGTTCGTCCACGTCCTATCGAAAAACGGGAAAACGGAGATACTGAAGCTTTATCCCGGCTTCTCTCTCGCATTGAAAGTCTGGAGAAACAGGTTGCGACCGGCGTCGCGCTTTCTTCAACCGTTCTTTCTGAAATCCGGGTCGCCAAAGAGGGAAGTAGCGCTTCTTTTGCTCTATCTCAAAAACCTGTCAAGGAAGGAAATCCCTCCTCCTTCGACTCCACCTTCCTCGGCCTCCCCGATCTTCCTGCATCAG